>Ga0265295_1000048_pt1 | contig 245328 bp, 268 predicted proteins | sample Munlansysbiofilm_FD_192503 | JGI IMG/M metagenome (GOLD analysis project Ga0265295, IMG submission 192503) | Leachate microbial communities from a municipal landfill in Southern Ontario, Canada - Methane capture system biofilm | ecosystem: Engineered > Solid waste > Landfill > Unclassified ...
GAGTTGGAATGGTATTTCAACAACCAAATCCTTTTCCAAAATCTATTTATGATAATGTTGCTTATGCACCACTAAAACATGGAATGGTAAAAAAAGGGAAAGAGTGTGATGAGTTGGTTGAAACTTCTTTAATAAAAGCTGGACTTTGGAATGAGGTAAAAGATAAGTTACAAAATCCAGGAACTTCACTTTCAGGTGGTCAGCAACAAAGACTTTGTATTGCAAGAACAATTGCTATAAAACCAGAGGTTATTTTAATGGATGAGCCAACATCTGCACTTGACCCAATAAGTACAGAAAAAATTGAGTCTTTGATGCTTGAATTAAAACAAGATTATACAATTATAACTGTAACTCACAATATGCAACAAGCAGCAAGAGTTGCTGATTATACGGCATTTTTTCACTTAGGAAAATTAATAGAGTATGATGTAACAGAGACTATCTTTGTTAATCCAACAAATAAAAAAACAGAAGATTATATTACAGGGAGATTTGGATAATGTTAAAACCTTATGAAGAGAAATTAAAACTTATAAAAAGTGAAGTAGAAAAACTAGGATTAGATGTTGTTGAAGCTTTAGAGGTTTGTTTAAAATCTTTAAATGAAAGAAAGATAGAGAATCTAAAAAATGTTGAAATTAGTGAAAAAAAATTTCTAGCAAAATCAAATGAACTAGATAATATTATTATCACAACTCTAGCTTTATATACACCAGAAGCTAGAGATTTAAGAAGAATGGTAGCATTCTTAAAAATCACAAATGAGATAGTAAGAACAGCTGCAAATACAAAAGATTTTGCAAAAATGTTTAGAAGATCTTATAGTGAAGATTTAGATACAAATACTATTTTAGAGTACACAATTCCTCTTTTAAAATCGGCTTTATTATCTACAAAAACAGCTGTATCTATAATAGATGAGCATGATTTAAAACAAGTTGAGCAAAAGTATCAAAGAGTTGTTGTAGAAGAGAGTAAAACAGATGATTTATACTTGATGATTGAGAAAAATATTTTAAAACTAATTACAAAAAATCTTGATTTATCAAAAGAGTATTTTGATATTTTAAGTAGTTTAAGAAGATTAGAGAAAATTGCAGATAGATCTGTATCAATAGCTAGTTTACTACAGTTTGCAAAACTAGGTGGAGATATGGTTCAATCATAATTCTTATGATATAATTTTTGCATGAAAAAAGCTATACAAAAAATCTCGGACTATTTTAGTTCAAACTTTGAAGTTTTGGTTGCTACTGTAATATTTTTAGTGATATTCATAGCTGGACACGACTTTTATAGAGCAATTATACTTATGCTTGAGTTTATTGTGATTATGGAAGTTGTTAAGATGATTTCTGATTTTATAAAAAAAGAGACATTAAGACTTAGATATGTTATTGATATTTTTATAATATTTCTAATAAGAGAAGTTATAATTTTATCAGCAAATAAAAATAGAGACTACTTTGATATAGTATTCTTACTATTTGTAATATTTGTCTTCTTTGTGTTTAGAATATTATCTATAAAATTTTCACCAATAAATGATAAAAAAGCAGATGAGATAAAATGAAAAAATTAATTCTTATAGTTGAAGATGAAGAGGATATGCTTGAACTTCTTGAGTACACACTACAAAAAGAGGGTTATGATACTATTGGATTTTTAAATGTGGATAAAAATGTAAGAAAAGTTTTGGATGAGGAGAACATAGATTTAATCTTAATGGATAGAAATCTTCCAAATATTGAAGGAACTACATTCATAAAAGAGTTAAGAGTAAGTGGTTACTCTAATCCAGTTATTTACATAACTGCAAAAGATAAAGAGAATGATGTTTTAGAAGGATTTGAAGCATTTGCAGATGATTATATTACTAAACCTTTTAATCTAAAAGAGCTAATTGCTAGAGTAAAAGCTGTAATAAAAAGAACTTCAAAAGAGCTTGAGTTTATAAAGGCAAAAGATATTGTTTATAACTTTGCAAACAAAAAGTTTTATATTGAAAATAAAGAGATTGAACTAACTCAACTTGAGAGCTCTTTGTTGTTTGAGTTTATAAATAATCAAGATATTCTTCTTTCAAGAGATTATCTTCTTGAAAAAGTTTGGAAGGACTCTTTAGATAAAAAAGAGAAGACTGTAAATGTTGCAATAAAAAGATTAAAATCAAAAATAGATCCAAAAGCTAAAAAGAACTATATAAAAGCTGTTCGTGGAGAGGGATATATTTTTTGTTAAAGATTCATCAACTATTTTTACGAACTTATCTAGCAATATTTATTGCTATTTTAATCACTCTAACACTAGCTACATATTTTTGGGCAAAAAATCTGTATATAAATCAAATTGAGAAAAATCTAATACAAAATTTGGATACATTAGCTGTTGTTTTACAAAATAGTAAAGATATAAATAGTTTAAATAGTGTGGTTTTAAACTTGAGTCAAGTTTTAGCTTTAAGGGTATCTGTAATAGATGAACTTGGAGATGTAATAGCAGAGAGTCATAAAAATTTGGATGATATAAAAAACCATTCAAATAGAGTTGAAATTATAGAGGCAAAAAATATTGGTATTGGAAAAGATACAAGAGTCTCTGAAACCCTAGGAAAAGATTTACTATATATTGCAAGAAAGATTGAAATAGATGGTAAAACTTACTACATAAGAATGGCTGACTATACAAATAAAATAACAGATAATTTTAAATCACTCACAATTGAGATTTTTATATATATTTTACTGTTTCTATTTTTAGCTTTTTTGGCAACTTATTTTATTAGTCTAAAAATAAAAAAAGAGACAGATTTAATACTTGATTTTTTAAAAGATATAAAAAATAAAAAAACTCCAATACCTCTAAAATCAAACTACACTTACGAGTTTTATAAGATTGCAAAGTTATTAAACAAAGTATCTTTAAAGCTATCAAAAAGAGAGCAAGAAAAAGCAAAACATACTGCAAAACTAACTTTGGCAAATAGACAAAAAGATGATATTATCTCTGCTATTTCTCATGAGTTTAAAAACCCAATTGCTGTAATCTCTGGTTATAGTCAAACTTTGATTGAAGATGAGAACTTATCAAAAGATATGAAAAAGAAGTTTTTAAATAAAATCTTCTCAAACTCAAATAAGATGTCACAAATTATTGATAAATTAAGACTTGCATTAAAACTTCAAGATAGTAACAACACAATTGCTTTGAATAATATATCAATAAAAAGAGTTTTAGAAAATATAATTAGTGATTTAAAAGTAAAGTATAAGAATCAAGATATAAATATTTTAGGTGAAGATAAAGAGATAAAAGCTGATGAGGTTTTAATATCTATTGCTATTACAAACCTAATAGAAAATGCTTTAAAATACTCTCAAGATGATATTACAATAGAGATTACAGATAGTTATTTAGCTGTTATTGATAAGGGAATTGGAATATCAAAAGAGAATTTGGAAAATATATTTAAAAAGTATTATAGAGCAAACAACAATGAGTGGAATAACTCTTTGGGTTTAGGATTGTTTATTGTGAAATCTATCTTAAATATTCATAATTTTGAGCTAAAAATAGAGTCAACTTTGGGTGTTGGTTCAACTTTTAAAATATATTATTAATTTATACTTAATTTAAGTTAATTATAAGGATAACTTAAATATGATTCCAACTCATTAAAGAAAGGGAGTTAATAAATGAAATTTACTCAAATGGCAAAAGCCAACGAAATCGAAAGATCTTGGGTTGTAGTTGATGCAGAAGGTAAAGTATTCGGAAGAATTATTACTGAAGTTGCTACAATTTTAAGAGGTAAAAATAAACCTTGTTTTACACCAAATGTTGATTGTGGTGACTATGTAGTAATAATTAATGCAAGTAAAGCTAAATTTACAGGTGCAAAATTAGATGATAAAAACTACTATACACACTCAGGTTATTTTGGAAGTACAAAAACTCACAAAATGTCAGAAATGTTTGAAAAAAACCCTGAAAAATTGTATAAATTAGCTACTAGAGGTATGCTTCCAAAAACTACTCTTGGTAAAGCTATGTTAAAAAAATTAAAAGTATATGCAGGAAGTGAACATCCTCATACGGCTCAAATTAAAGGATAATAGTAATGGCAAAAGTATATGCAACTGGAAGAAGAAAAACTGCAATAGCAAAAGTGTGGTTAGAAAATGGAAATGGACAACTAACAATCAATGGTCAAACTCTTGATGCTTGGTTAGGTGGACATGAGTCAATTAAAAAAAGAGTTATGCAACCATTAAATGTAGCAAAACAAGAGACAAGTGTAAATGTAGTAGTACAAACTCTAGGTGGTGGATATTCAGCTCAAGCAGATGCTGTAAGACACGGAATCTCTAGAGCATTAGTTGCTTTTGATGAGCAATTTAGAACTATCTTAAAACCACATGGTTTATTAACAAGAGATGCAAGATCTGTAGAGAGAAAAAAATACGGAAAGAAAAAAGCAAGAAAATCTTCTCAATTCTCAAAAAGATAATTGGTATTTTTCTTTATTTTTCCCGAAAGGAAGCGAGAAATCGCTTCCTTTTTTTATATCTCATATTTTAAATATCTTCTTTTTTATCCAAGGAAAACAAATTGGAACACGATAAATTAGCCACTAGATTATCTCTTATTATTTATAAATTAAATCAAGGCGAAAGATTAACTATTGAATCTTTAGCAAATGAGTTTGGCGTATCAAAAAGAACAATAGAGAGAGATATTGCTAGATTTTCCTATTTTGATATAAAAAAAGAGGGCAAGGAGTTCTTTTTAGATGAAATAACAGTTGGAAAACTAAACTTTGATGATATTAAAAACTTTGCTATATTTAGTGGTATTAAATCTTTGTTTCCATCTTTAACAAATCAGTTTTTAAAAGATATTCTAAATGATAAGATAAATAGAGCATATATTGTTCAAAATAGTGGCTTTGAAGATATACAAGAAAAGCAACAACTATTTGAAAGCTTGAGTGCTTCAATAATAGAAGAAAAAACTATTAGCTTTTTTTACAATGATAAAAAAAGAGTTGTAAATCCATACAAACTAATAAATACAAATGGTATTTGGTATCTAAGTGCTCTTGAAAATAACACTATAAAAACCTATACATTTTCAAAAATTAAAAGCCTAAAAATAAGTAGTGATAAATTTGTAGTAGATAAAAATATTTTAAAAGAGATTGAAAAAAGTGAGATAAACTTCTTATCAAAAGAGTCAAAAGAAGTACACCTAAAAATTCAAAATAGTGCAAAAGAGTATTTTTTAAGAAAAAAAGTATTATCAAATATGAAAATAGTAGATAATACAGATGAATACTTTGTAGTATCTACAAATATAAGTTTCGATGATGAGATATTAAATCTAGTAAAACAATGGATTCCATATATAGAGATTTTAAAACCTATAGAACTGCAAGAAAAACTTGAAGATGTTTTAAAAAAGTATTTAGAAAGTAGATAATTTATTAAAATATATAAAATGATGATATAATAGCCGTAAAATATTACGCATAATTTAAAGGAGTATATTGTGGTAACATATTCTACAAATGAACTTATTCCATCATCAGAATTTGCAAAAAAGTTCGGTACATACTTAGCACAAATAAAAGATAACACTGTAGAAAAATTTGCAATTTTAAAAAATAATAAGGTTGAAGCAGTAATTATCTCTAAAGATGAGTATGAAAATATGAAAGAAGCTTTAAAACAGATTGAAGCAAAAAAAATCATAGACTCTATTCAAATTGGTTTAGATGATGTTAAAAATGGAAAAACTAAAAAAATTGATAAGTTATGGGATGAACTTTGAATATTGAATATACAGATAATTTTTTAAAAGAAGCAAAACAATTATCTAAAAAATTTAAACTATTAAAACAAGACCTAAAAGTGTTAATTCAAGATATAACAATAAATAAAGATTTCGGAACTGATTTAGGCTCAAATTTATATAAAAAAAGATTAAAAAACTCATCAATTCCAACAGGAAAAAGTGGTGGGTTTAGAGTTATTATATATTATCAAGTTGAAAATAGTATTGTATTAATCTCAATTTACTCGAAAACTCAAAAAGATAGTATTAGTGATGAAGAAATAGAAGATATTCTAAAAAACTACCTAAAAAAATAAAAAAACTCACAATTTTATAAATTTTACGACACAACCTGTCGAACACTATTGTTAAACTTCCTTATAAATTTAAAACAAGGGGTTTAAGATGTTACCAGTATTACCTTTTTTGATTGGTGGAGCATTAGGAACTGTTGCAGGTGTTGCACTTAAAAAATATTATGATGAAAATGATATAGAAATTCATGAAAAGCTTGAAAATAGTTTGATGAGTATTGAAGAGTGGTTGGATGAAAAGCTTGTAGCTTTGGATAAATATAAAGATAGTTTAAATCTAAATGATGATGAAAATATAATATCTTCAACTAGCAAAGAACATAGTCTAAAAAAACTTCAAGATATGAAACAAAAAGTTTATCATGACTCTTTTGTAGATTTTATAAACTTTTATAAAAAACTTGACAATGCAGATTTAGGAAAACTTGAGTTTATGCAGTTGGAGTTTGATAATTCAAATTTAGAGGAAGAAATAACAGATGAAACTCTAAAACAAAATATAAAAGTAACTATAGATTTACTATTTAAAGCAAACAATATCCTAGGCGATATAGTTTTAAATCTAAATGAATCATTAAAAGATGATTTTGATTATGAAAGCTTTGATATTAAAGAGCAAGAGCTTATAAAAGAGGCTTTTTTACTTGCAAAGTTTATTCAAAAAGTTTGTATGAGTGATGATTTAGCTGAAGATGTTGTTGTTAAATTCAACAATATTATTTCAAATATACAAGAGAGTTTTTAATAATAAATATAAATAGAAGTATCAGGGTTTTAAAAACTCTGATATTTCTATATTTAATATTTGTGATATTTTTAAAAGATGTTCTAGGTTGAAATGTTTACCGTTGTAATATATCTCTGCACCAGATACTACTGAAACAGATTTGTATCCCATAGCCAAAGATAAATCAAGCTGAGATAAGCCTTTTTCTTTTCTATATTTGGCAACATTTTGACCGATAATTTTATAAAGCTCATCAGGAGTTAAGTTTTTCATATGATTTTTACAACCTACTATTAGTGATAAATTGCTTGTAAGTTTATCTTATGTAGAATTGTTTACAATCTTTTTAAAGGCAATGTACTATATGAGATAAAAAGATAAAAGTAAATATCTTTTTACTAAAGATATTTTTGTGTATAGAAAAGTAATAAATTGGATTTTCTTATTTTGTTTTTTACTTTTTTTATATATTTAATAGTAGTTTTGACTATAATAAAATATTTCACACAAGGAAATAAAATGGGATTTTTACTTACTTTAATATTTTGGATTGTAGCTATATATTTTGGCTATAAACTTTTTAATAAACTTCTACAAAATGGCTTCTTGTGTAAATTACTTTGTGATAGTAAAAGGAGCTAATAGTGGCTATAAAACCAAATCCATATAAACTTGTATGTCCTAAATGTGGCTTTAGTAAAGTAGTTGCACCAAAAAGTGATGCTTTAAGTGCTAAATATATAATTTTAATATAAATCTAAATTTGGAGGTGAAGTGTTTCTTTGTACTAGCTGTGGATTATGTTGTCAAAATATATCTCAAATTGAGAAGTTAAAAGATTTTGACTTAGGAGATGGTATTTGTAAATATTTTGATAAACAAAATTTGACTTGTAAAATATATGAAACTAGACCAGATATTTGTAGAGTTGATTTGATGTTTGAAAAGGAATATTACAAATACTATAACAAAGAAGAGTTTTATAGATTAAATGCTCAAACTTGTAATATACTTCAAGAGAAATTTAATTTAGATAAAAAATACAGAATAAACATAGGAGAATAAAATGCCATTACCGTTATTAGTACCAATCGGATTAGGATTAACAGCTCTTGCAACAGGAGCTTATGGAGCAAAAAAAGGTTATGATGCTTATAAAGACAATAGTAAAGCAAATGAGTTAAATGAAGAAGCTTCAGATACTTATGAAAAAGCACAAAAGCTTTTAAATAGTGCTAGAGAAGAGACAAATTTAAAAATAGAAAGTTTAGGTAAATTAAAAGCTGAACTTTATTTAGAAGTTTTAAAAGATTATGTAAAAACTTTTTCAAAAATAAAAAATATAGATTTTGATAGTAAATTAGAAGAAGAACTTGGATTAGGTGATTTAGAATTTAAAGATTTACTTGAAATAAAAAATCAAGTTTTAAAAATTGAAGAGTTAGCAGGTGGAACTGTTGCAGCACTTGGAAGTGGAGCATTAGCTGGATTTGGTGCTTTTGGTGGGGCTGGTATGTTAGCATCTGCATCAACAGGAACTGCTATAAGTAGTTTATCAGGAGTGGCTGCAACAAATGCAACATTGGCTTGGTTTGGTGGAGGCTCTTTAGCAGCAGGTGGATTAGGAATGGCTGGAGGTATGGCAGTTCTTGGTGGAATTGTAGCAGGTCCAGTTTTAGCAGTTGCTGGTGGAATATTTGCTGCAAAAGCTGAAACAGCAAAATATGAAGCTGAAAAAAATCTTGCTAAATCACAAGTTTTAGCTGAAGAGATGAATAGTGCTAGAGCTGTTGTACAGCACATTAGACTTAGAGTAATTGAATTTATACAAATACTTATTCCTTTAACTGAAATATTTGAAAATATTTTAGATGAATTAGAAAAAATTGTAGAAAAAAATCAAGATTATTCTACTTATTCAGAAGAGCATAAAAAATTAGTATTAACTTCATTGTCAATTGCTACAACTTTAAAAAATCTTTGTGATACACCAATTATTGATGAAGATGGTCAAATTACAAGAAAATCAAAAAGAGTTTTAGAAAAAACAAAAGAGTTTGTAAAAACACTTGGAGAAAAATTAAATGGTTAAATCTAAAGCTTTATATGAAGAAGTCATAGATGAAATAGGAACTCAAACCTTAGCTAGGTTTGGGTTAAATATTTTTAGTTTAAATACTTATGGGGCTTATGGTGCAAGTGTAACTGCTACAAATAATATTTTAACATCTTATAAAATAAATAAGAATAACTCTAATTATTTTGGATTTATTCACGAAGAGATTGAAGTAGGAAGAAAAAATATAGATAGTGCTTTATATAATAAAGGTGAAATCTCATTTACTACAGATGAGTTAGCATATATAAATAAAGAATTTTATTCACAATTCCAAAATAGTGATAATGAAAAAATTAAATCAGATTTAATAAACCAAAATTATACAAAAGCTGAAATCAAAAAAATGGCAAGAAAGTATTCTAATTATACAAAAGAGAATAATACTTTGGTTGATGTTGTTACTTTTAATGAAAAAGATGAATTAATAAAAGAAGAACAGCATAAAGTTATAAAAGATACAAAGGGTGAAAAAGGTCTTTATGGAAAAAATAATAAATATTTGCGAGAAGAAAATTTAAAAATTGTTGTTGCAAATGATGATTATCTAAAACATAAAAATGAATTAGAAAAAACTATTCAACACTCAAAAAATATAGATGATGTTAATGCTGCTAAAAAAACTTTAGAAAAATTAGAGCAAAGTAGAACAACTAGAAAAGAAGCTATGAACCCAACATTAACTTCAGTAAAAATGCAAGGAACACAAGCTGGATTTCATATTGCACAAGCTGGAATGTCTGATGCCATTGTTGTATCCTTATCTATGTTAGCAAATGGAGCAATATTTGAAATAAAAGATGCTTTTAGTGAAAATGGTTCGAATACTCCTATTGAAGAGAGGATTAAAAGACTTATAAAAAAAGTTTTTGAAGCATTTAAAGAACCTTTTAAAAGAGGAGCTTCTTTTGGTGCTGTTGATGTAGGGATTGGGATTTTAACTCAAATTTTTAAAACTATTTCTAGTAAATTAAAATATATTTGGAAAGAGTTAAGAACCTCTTTAAAGTCTGTTTTTAATGCTATATGGGATTTTATAACTGGAAAAGTTAAAAGTTATCAAGAGTTAATATCTGTTATTATCAAAGCTATTTTTTCAGCAATTATGGTTGCTTTTGCAATAACACTTGAAACTAAATTGGAACTTTGGTTAGCTCCTTTGGTTAGTCCTATCGTTGCTAAATTTTTAGCTCCAACACTAGCTATAATAGTTAGTGCTATTGCAGTTATAATTTTTACAAAAAGTATTGATTTAGCCTTAAATACTCTTTTTGGAGCATTTACACAAAGAGACATTGCAAAAATGAAAGCAGAGGAAATTAAAGCACTGTGTGAGGAAATGTTACCAACTTTAATAGAAGATAGAAAAGAGTTAGAAAAATTAATTGAAACTACATATAAAGAGAGAAAATTAACTTTTGAAAAATCTTTTGAAGATTTTAAAGAAGGTATAACTGCAAATGATGTAGAAAGTGTAATTTTTGGACTCCAAAATATAAATTCTATGTATGGTAAAAGTTTAAAGTTTCAAACATTTGATGAATTTGATGAATTTATGCTTAACAGTAATAGTGTAATTAAATTATAAAGTGATTCAATTTGAGTCACTTTATAAAAGTTAAATTTTAATAATAAAAAATTAAAAAGTAGCTTTTGGAAATGCCAAGTAAGAATGGAAATAAAATATTCTGATTGGGAAGGAAAATGAAAATATTTGTAAAAATAGGTTCTATGATTCTGTTTTCTAGCTTGTTATTTGGAGTAAATTTACCAAATATATGGACTACAGGTTTTGGTCAAGGTTGGCTAGAATACAATATTTCAAATGAAAAAGAGCAAAGATTAATCATTAGTTGTAATGTTGGTTATGATGATGAAACAGACCACAATATAGTATTTTCAACATCATCAAAAGAGTATAGTGGTGAAGATTTGGCTTTTATTATGGATGGAAATGCTTATTATCCACTATCAATGCCTACAAATACACGAAATGGTGGAAATAATTGGTATGATTTTTCTACAAATATTGCAAATGCACAAAAAATAGAAGTTTATAATGAAAATCAAAAAATAGGTGAATTTAATCCATTAAAAGAAAGTAGTAAAAAAGTTTTAAAAGATGGACTTTGTGACCCAATGATTTAATTAAAAACTATTGCAAAAGAAAATAAGATGAAATATTTAGATAAATTTGAAAAAGATATTTTAAAAAGCTTGAAAATGGTGAGTGGAAAAGTAAAAACAATAAAGATAGATATAAGCGGTATTCGCCTATAATTTAAAAAAACTAGGTGTATTTATGACTCAACAACAAATAGTAAAATTATTAGATTTACCAGAAAGAACCTTAAGAGATTGGAAAAAATCAAGAAATAGACTATATACTCTGCTTGAAAATATAGAATATGAAGAAGCAAAAAGTAAAATAGATGTTGTAGATTTAGATGATACTATTGAGTTTAATCCAAAAGAGTTTTCTCAAAATCTTTTTTGGCAAACTAATCAAAAAAGTCATCAAAAAGTTTACTCAATAATTTCAAACTATTTAGGAACTTTAAATAGCGAAGATATAAATACTCTTTGTAGGAAGTTTGGCAAAAATATGGTTAGAGCTGTGCTTGAAGATAAATATAAAAAACTCTATAAAAAAGGTTATATCTCAACAAGTGGTATTGATATTTTACTCGGTGGAAATTATAAAGAAAATCCTATATATAAAGAGATTTTAGGTTTAATAAATGACTTCTAGTGTAATAAATGTTTTGAACAAAATAAAAGATTTGGATATTTTTGAAGATGATTTGTATTTTGTTGGTGGAACTGCACTATCTTATTTTATAAAACATAGAGTTTCAGAAGATATTGATATTGTTTCTCCAAAAATACTTAAATACAATAATATAATTCCAATTATGCAAGACTTAGGAGCAAAAAAAATAGAAGATGAAAATACTTTTTCGCTTCGCTTAGCTGGAATGTTTCCAGATGAGTACATTTTAAAATTTATTCTTGATGATGTAAAAATAGAGTTTTTTTGTGCAAATAGACCCATACAAAAAGAGATTTTAAAACAAATACAATTTACAACTTATGATAACTCAAGGCTAAAAATTTTGGATCTAAAACAGATAGCTAAACTGAAAGTTATAGCATTTTTTCAAAGAGATAAAATTAGAGATTTATTTGATTTTGGAGAAATTTTGGAAAACAAAATAGTTTCTTTTGAAGATATTTTACAAATTTCAAAAGAGCTTAAAAATATATCTTCAGAAAAGCAATTAATAAAATTTATTTTAGATAAAAAAGAGGAAAAAGATGATGAAAATGTATATCTTGATGAACAAAGTAGAATAGATTTATCTTTTCTTGAGATAAAAAAAGCAGTACTTAAAAAAATAGAAAAAATAGGAAATCAAAAATGCAAAACCTAATAATCCTCTACAACCCATACTATGAAAAAGATGTGATAGAACAGCATCTAAAAGTTTTGATTGAAAATCAAAAAGTAGCCTTTGGAAAAGTTATATCAAAACTAAAGAATATAGAGCATAACTTTCAAGATGATTTAGAAAATATTTACAAAAGTGTAGATAAGTCAAACTATCTACAACTTTTTTTAACCGATTATTCAAGTATTTATGTAGCAAAAGTAGTAAAAATAACAAATGAAGATTTATATGATTTAGCTCCAGCTTACTATAAAGAGAAAAATCTTGAGGTTGAAACTTGGTTTTTAATAGAAGATATTTGTGAAATTGTTAGAAATGATTTTGAAAAAACAAGAGATGAAATTTTGGCAAATTTTACAGCTCTTAACTTTGGAAATCATACATACGGTGTTTATGGAAGTAATTATATCTATCCACTTATTGTAAATCAAAAAGAGGATAGAAGATTTTTTGAAGATTTAGAAGATGGCTTTAAATACTATATTGATATTTTTAAATCACCTAAATATTTAGCAATAAAACAAAATCTTATTGATTTTTGTTTTAGCTCTAAATATATATACTCAATTCACCCTGAAAGCTTGACAAATATAATATCAGCAGAAATTGAGTTGGATGAAAATAAATCAGATGTTACATATGATTTTACAAGTGTAGTTATAAAATATAGTAAAACTATGGAAAAAGAGATTTATCTGTTTATGAAAGAGCTATTTAAAGTCTTAATAAAAAATAGTAAAGATGTAGAAAATATTGAATATACAGTAACTGGTATAAACTATAAAATGTCTGATATATTAGTGCATAAACCAAATCTAGGAACATATAAATTTCTTATAAAATCAAATATCGTAGAAAATGCTATAAAAGAGAGCTTTGAAAACAGTAGTATATTTTTCTTTATTAAAAAAACGCTTCCATACTATATAAACTTTTTACAAGATATTAGAAATGAAGTTGTTCATGGAAGTATCGCATCTAAAGATGAAGCAAATACTCTTAGAAATAAGATTTTAGGTGTTGCAGATGATAGTATTTTAACTGATATTTTAAAATATAAGAAAAAGATTTTAGAAAGTAGAACTTAATAGATTTTGCGACACAAGATGTCGCAACTATTTGTTAAACTGCATTTATAAATTTGAAAAAAGGTGAACAATGAAAAAAGTTACAATTATAGGTTTAGGTGGAGCGGGTATTAATTTTTTAAACTATCTTAAAAAAAAAGAGTTAGAGAATTTAGAATTAAAATTACTTCCACTAGAAGATGAGAATTTTGATAAAAATCTAATTGGAAAAGAAATTATAAAAGATAGCAAAGTTTTTGTTGTATTTGGAGTAGGAAGTAATATAGAAAAATATTTGCTTTTTTCTGATATTTTAAATCAGCTAAATCTAACTTCAAGCTATATTGTTTTAAAACCTTTCTCTTTTGAAGCAAAAACAAAACTACAACAGTTTGAAAATATAGTAGAAAAATTTAAAGATAAATCTTTAAAGATTATAGAAAATGATATTATTCAATCACTGGGTGATAATTTATCTATAAAAGATGGATTTGAAAATATTGATAATGAAATTTCTGAATTTATAAAACTAGAATTATCTAAAAGTTAATTTAAAAAAGAAGAGCAAAATTACTCTTCTTTTACTATCTTTAAATCTATTTAATTGTTTTTCACATAACTCATCTGTTTATTATAAGCCATATCCCAAAACATATACTCAAACTCAACACTTGAGATAAAAATATCTTCAACCACTTTTTTCTCATCTTCTGTTCTGTTTTTTACAAGCTCATCAAGTGCATCATAAAACCACTCAAATGACTCTTCAAACTCAACTCCTGAGTAAGTTTCTATCCAAGATTTATAGAAATTATTTTCTAAAGTATCTTTATATTGCTCTTTTAATCTTTTACCATAATCACAATATGTCCAAGCACAAGGAAATACAGTTGCTAAAGTGTGTGCTAAATCACCTTTTAAAGAAGTTGCAAGCATATTTGCTGTGTAAGTTCTGTTAAACAAACTAGCTTTTACATTTTTAACCTCTTCATCACTAATACCAAACTCTTTCATATACAGATGGTGAAGTTTCATCTCATCAACTAAAGTTGCTTTTGTAATAGCACTAAGATTTCCAAGCATCTTCTCATCATCTGCTTTTGTCATAGCCATTGCAAATATTTTGCATACTCTAAAAGATACAAATAATCTTGTAGTAAATAAAACTTGAACTTCTCTTTTTCTAAAGTTCCAGCTCCCAACTCTTGTACAAATGGGTGGTTATAACCATCTTCCCAAACTTTTATAGCTTTTTGTTTTAATTGTCTTGAAAATGACATTTTAACTCCTTTTATAATTTAAATTTATCGCAAAAAGATTCTGGAGTGTCTGTTTTCATACCTTCACTCATAATACAAAAATCTTTTGCACCATTTTTTAAAACATCTTTAAAATTTTTCTCATTTATCCCACCAATTGCAATAATAGGAGTATCAATATTTTCATAAAGCTCTTTTAAAAAAGCCAAACCTCTTGGTTTTAAACCCTCTTTGCAAGAAGTTTCAAAAATATGTCCAGAAATAATTGCATCTGCACCTAAATTTTGGGCAGTTTTTGCTTCGTCTAATGAGTGAATAGATACATAGATATTTAAAAAGCTATTTAATCTATCTTGATAATTTAAAAAATCATCAAAAGAGAGTTGAATATTTTTTATATTCAATTTTATTGCTACATCTATAAAGCTATTTACAAAAAAATCCACACCATACTTTTGGCAAATCTTTTTAACCTCTATTGCAAGAGATTCATAGTCACAATTTTCTAAATCTTTCTCTCTTAAAATTATTGCATTTGGTTTTGAACTAGCAAGTAGTTCAACTCTTCTTAAAAAATCATCACAACAAAGTTTTCGATTTGTTACAATAATTGCCATTTTAAACTCTTATAAAATTTGAATAAACAGGTTGTAAACTCTTATTTAAAATCATAGTGTGAACATCTTCTACACTTCTTTCATCAGATATTTCAAACTGTTCATCACCTTTTTTCTCTTCATCATGCCCTCCAACACCAACACTAACTCCTGCTGAAATCTTATTTGCAACAAGACCAACAACATTATCTCTAAAAACATCTCGCTCTCTTGTTGATATTGTGATTGTTGCATAAGGCATAAAAATTCTATATGCACACATAACTTGCAGAAGCTGTTTTTCATAAACATCATTTGAGTTGTTGTTTTTATTGTTTATATATGGTCTTAATCTTGGAACTGAAAAACTAATCTCTGCATGAGGATATCTTTGTTGAATTAGTGTTGCGTGAAGTGCAGCAGCAAAAGCATCTTTTCTAAAATCATCAAGTCCTAATAAGGCTCCAAAAGCAACCCCTCTAAATCCAGCTTTTAAGGCTCTTTCTTGAGCATTTATTCTATAAGAGAAGTTTCTTTTTGAACCCCAAAGATGAACATCTTCATATTTTTGTTTATTATAAGTCTCTTGATAAACAGCTACAAAATCAGCTCCATTTTCATGAAGTAGTTTATACTCATCTAAATTTACAGGATAAACCTCAAGAGCAACAGTTGAGAAATATTTTCTTGCAAATTTAACAGCACTTGCAATATAACTAACACTTGATTTTCTTCTGGCTTCTCCTGTTAAAAGTAAAATCTCTTTTAATCCAGTTTTTGCAATAGTTTGTAACTCATTTTCAAGCTCTTGTGTTGTAAGTGTTGCTCTTTTTATTTTGTTTGTTGCTTTAAAACCACAATATGTACACTCATTTTCACAATAGTTTGCAATATACAAAGGTGTAAAAAGCAAAATAGAGTTACCAAAATTTTTTCTAGTCTCCTCTTTTGCTCTTTGTGCCATAATCTCTAAAAACTCTTCTGCATTTGGTGAAAGTAGGGCTTTAAAATCTTCTAAATCTAATCTATCTTTTTTTAGGGCTCTTTTAACATCATCTTTACTATATTTTGAATAATCAAAATTTTGCATAGATGATGTGATAATTGATTCAATATCAGATTCAATATCCTCCATATCTTTATAAAAGAGTTGATGATTTATCTCTTTCAATTATCATCTCCCAAAAAACCTGTTAATGGACTTGAAGCTTCGGCTTTATCTAAAACTCTTCCAAGACCTGATAAATAAGCAGCTCTTCCAGCTTTTATCGCATTTTTAAAAGCCTTTGACATCAAAACAATATCATTTGCTGTTGCAACAGCAGTATTTAGCATAACAGCATCAACACCCATCTCCATAGCTTCACAAGCTTGTGATGGTCTTCCAATTCCAGCATCAACAATAATTGGTAAGTCTATCTCATCTACTAATATTTGAATAAACTCTTTTGTTAAAAGCCCTTTATTGCTTCCTATTAAAGAACCCAAAGGCATAACTGCAGCTGCTCCTGCATTTACTAAATCTCTTGCCACATACAAATCAGGATAACAATATGGTAAAACTGTAAAACCTTCATTTGCTAATTTTTCAGTTGCTTTTATTGTCTCATAGTTATCAGGTAGAAGATATTTAGAGTCTTTAATTATCTCTAGTTTTACTAAATCTCCACATCCAAGCTCTCTTGAAAGCCTTGCTACTCTTAAAGCCTCATCGCTATTGATAGCTCCTGAAGTGTTTGGAAGCAGAGTTATATTTTTTGGAATATAATCTAAAATATTCTCAACACCACCACTATTTGCTCTTCTTAAAGCCAAAGTAATAATTTGAGCCTCTCCATTTTTTATAACAGCTTCTAAAAGTGGAAGTGAAAATTTACCAGAACCTAAAATAAATCTTGAATTAAACTCATATTTTCCTATTTTTAATATATCATTCATAATATTTTCCTATTTTTATACATCGTAAATATCTAAAATAAGCCTTAAAATCATATTTGCTTGATGAGCAGCACAAATAGTTACTCTTGGAGCCATAAGTCCCATTCCAACTCTGGCTTCTGCTTCTAAATCACCACAAATAAATAGATTTTTTAGTGCTTTTTTTGTAGAAATTTTGTTTGAACTATCGTATCCAGCCATTCCAGAACCAGAGACTATCTTTTTATCTGGAAAATTTTGCAAAATACCATTTATAAGCATTGCTTTTTGATCTGCTTTATCAAAAGCCTCACAAACAATATCGTAAGGGGCAAAAAGCTCTTTTAAATTTGATTCATCTATTTTTATATTTTTTGTAATAATTTTTATAAATGGGTTAATCTCTTTTAACTGCTCTTTTAGTGCATCTGTTTTATTCATACCTAAGTGCTTTATATAGTAGCTTTGCCTATTTAAATTGCTAGGTTCTACAATATCAAAATCTATTAATAAAAGCTCTCCAACTCCAATTCTTGCTAACATAACAGCAATATTAGAGCCAAGTCCACCAAGTCCAGCAATAGCAACTTTGCTATTTTTTACTTTTTGATGAACTTTTGGAGTGTGTCTTGACACCATTGTAGCTTCCAACTCATCACTTGATGGCATTTTTCCTTTTTCAATAATCACCAAAGAGTCACCACTATTTATTTGCAAATCTTTTTCTAAAATAAAACCATTTAATATAATAATTGCATTTTTATTTAAACTATCTCTTAAGGCAAAAGCTGATTTATGCTCTGTTTGAATATTTTTGCCGTTTAGCTCTATATTTATCATCCGCCACCAACAAACCAAACTATCTCTAAAATATCGCTATTTTTTAAAAAAGTAGTCTCATACTCAATTTTTGGAACAATTTTTTGATTTAATTCAACAGCAACTTTAGATGGTTCAAAATTTTTAGAGATAAGTAGTTCATATAAACTTATCTCTTTTTCTATAAAAATCTCTTCATTGTTTACTCTCATCTTAATTCCTTAAGCTATCTTATCTGCATGATCTTTCATGATTTTTTGAGTTATTTTATATGAACAAAATTTTGGTCCACACATAGAGCAAAACTCTGCTTCTTTAAATACATCTTGAGGCAAAGTCTCATCGTGATACTCTCTTGCACGGTCAGGATCTAGTGCTAGTTCAAACTGTTTGTTCCAATCAAAAGCATATCTTGCATCACTCATTGCATCATCAATATCTCTAGCTCCTTTTCTATTTCTAGCAATATCAGCACTATGAGCAGCAATTTTATACGCAATAATTCCATTTCTAACATCTTCAGCATTTGGTAATCCTAAATGCTCTTTTGGTGTAACATAACAAAGCATTGATGCTCCATGCCATCCACCAACAGCAGCACCAATTGCACTTGAGATATGATCATATCCAGCACCAATATCAGTAGTTAATGGTCCTAAAATATAAAATGGAGCTTCATGACAATACTCTTTTTCTATCTTCATATTTCTCTCAATTTGATTTAAAGGTACATGTCCTGGACCTTCAATCATAACTTGAACATCTTTTTCCCAAGCTCTTAAAGTTAAATCTCCAAGAATTTTTAACTCTCTTAGTTGTGCTTCATCACTAGCATCTGCTAGACATCCAGGTCTTAAACTATCTCCCAAAGATAAAGATACATCATACTTTCTACAAATATCTAAAATTTTGTCAAAAGCTGTGTAAAAAGGATTCTCTTTGTGATAATGCATCATCCAAGCTGCCATTAAACTTCCACCTCTTGAAACTATTCCCATCTTTCTTTTTGCAATATGAGGCATAAACTCAAGTAAAAATCCAGCATGAATTGTGAAATATGAAACACCTTGTTCTGCTTGTCTTTGAATTACTTCAAGCATCTTTTCAATTGTTAAATCCTCTATTTTATCTTTTACATCATGTAAAATTTGATAAATAGGAACTGTTCCAATTGGAACAGTTGAGTGATTTATTACAGCTTTTCGTATAAGATCTAAATCTCCACCTGTACTTAAATCCATAATTGTATCAGCACCATATTTTAAACAAACATCAACTTTTTCTAACTCTCCTTGAACATCGCTAACAATTGCAGAACTTCCAATATTTGCATTTATTTTACAAGAGCTTGCAATTCCTATTGCCATTGGTTCTTGATTTATATGATTCACATTTGCTGGAATAATAAGTCTTCCTCTTGCAATTTCACTTCTAATAAATTCAGGTTTTAAGTTCTCTTTTTTTGCTACAAACTCCATATGAGGAGTAATAATGCCCTTTTTAGCATAATACATTTGCGTTCTTACTTCATCGTTTTTGTGTTCTTCTAACCATTTTTGTATATTTTGCATTTTTTATCTCCTTATCTTTTAGCAATACCAGTTAACTCTTTATGAACCTTTGCAGGAAAAACAAAAGATGCAGAGTGAATCTCTGCACTATAATAATCCATATCTTCCAAAAACTCAGCTCTATTTAGATTTAAATCAGCAGTTGGATGGTATTTTTTTGAAGCAATAATTGAAGTTGTGTGACCAAAACTAAAAGGCATAACAATCCAAAATAGTTTTCCAGCAACTTCTAAATCATTTTTTAAAGCTTCAATATCTTTAGAGTAAAAGCTAGAACTAAAAGTTAAAATTCCATCAGATTTTAAAACTCTAAAAATATCTGAAAGAGTTTGAAAATCAAGTTTGATATCTGTTAAGATAATTGTATCAACACTCTTTTCCTCTTTTTGTTTAAGAATATCAAGATTTGAGAATGTTATATTTGATTCATCTGAGTGCTTTTTTGCTTCATTTACAATAGCATCATCAATAGTTCCTAAAACTAAAACCTCTTTAGCTTCATAGTGAGTGCAAAGTGGAATATTTATCATCATCTCTGCAAATATTTTGTTGTTATTCATATTTTTCCTTTGTTAAATTTAAGACAAAACTTTAATTTTTGCCATACTTCTTAAAATCTCTTCATTGAAGTTTCCTATTACATTAAATAGCTCTTTATGAAAAGTTCCAAGATTTTTTTTATTTGCATTTATAGATGCAATTTCACCAGCAATACCCATAACCAATATACCCAAAATAGTTGCTTCAAATAGTTTATCATTTGAAGTTCCACAAAAACTAGCGATTAAAGATGAACACATACAACCAGTTCCTGTAATTTTTGGTAAAAGATCATTCCCATTTTTAATAGCAACAGCTCTTTTTCCATCACTAATAATATCAACTTCACCTGTTATTGCAACAATATTTTTATACTTTTTTGATAATTTTTTAGCAATGAAACTAAGATTTTCTATTGAGTCAAAATCATCTTTTGAAGCATCAACACCTTTTGTATTTGAGCTAATTTTCAAGATTGATTTTATCTCAGATATATTTCCTCTTAAAACATCAACTTTTGACTCTTTTAAAAGCTCTTTTACAATAGAAGTTCTAATCTTACTAGCCCCAACTCCAACTGGGTCTAGAATTACTGGAGTATTTATACTTTTTGCTTTTGAAGATGCTTTTTTTATAGATTTTTTTACTCTTTTATTTATTGTTCCAATATTTAAAAGTAAAGATGATGCAATATCTACAAAATCTTCAACTTCATCAATCTCATCAGCCATAACAGGACTAGCACCTATTGCTAAAGTTACATTTGCACAATCATTTACAGTTACATAGTTTGTAATTTGATGAACTAAAGGATTTTTCTCTTTTGTATCTTTTAATATATCTACTAAAATATCTATCATCTACTCTCCTTTAAAAAATTTATGAAAATGGTTTGTTGGACCATTTCCTTTTCCTAGATTTGGTGCATTTTTTATAGCTTCATAAATATACTCTTTTGATATTTGAATAGAATCTTTTAAAGAGTTTCCTAAAGCTAAGTTTGCTGCAATTGCAGATGAGAATGTGCAACCAGTTCCGTGAGTATTTGTAGTTTTTATTTTTGGTGATGTAAATTCAAAGAAACTGTTTCCATCAAATAAAATATCCAAAGCATCAAAACTATCTCCACCTTTTATAAGTACATTTTTACAAGCTTTATCAAATATAATTTTACAAGCCTTTTTTATATCATCTTTTGACTCTATTTTGATATTTGCTAAGTGTTGAGCTTCTGCTATGTTTGGAGTAATAATATCTGCAAGTGGTAAGATAAGAGTTATTAAACTATTCATATTTTTTATATCCATTAAAGCTGCACCATTTTTTGCATACATAACAGGATCTACAACAACTTTTAAATCTTTGTAGTTTTGTTTTGCTTTTTGTAAAAACTCACTTACAACTCTCATTGCATCAATATTTCCAAGCATTCCAATTTTTATAACATCTGGAACAATATCATCAAAAACAGCTTCGAGTTGTTTTTGAATCATATTGGAAGTTACATCTTGAATCTCTACAACACTAAATGTATTTTCAGCCACAACAGCAGTTACTACACTCATACCATAAGTTCCAAATGAACTAAAAGTTTTTAAATCAGCTTGTATTCCAGCTCCACCAATACAGTCTGATCCTGCAATGGTTAAAACTTTTTTCATAACAATCCTTTTTGTAATATTTTTTCTTTTATTTTGGGCAAAAAAAAAGGTGCCTTCATTTGAAAGCACCTTTTTTAATTAAATTTTAGTTATTTATTATTAAGTTCTAAATTTTAATCTTTAAAATTTGCTTCCTACACTGGTATTAACCAACAGGTTCAAAGGGTCAGGTTTTACCTTCTCAACACATTTAAGTGTTCCCCCGCAATAAAAAAAATAATTGTATCACAAATAGAGTTTAAAAGCCAATTTATATAAAAAACAATACAATACGCCATGAAATTTTTAATAATAAATATAATATTTTTTCTATCTCTAAGTGCCTCAACTCTTACTTTGTCTATGAGTTCAAGTCCTAGTAGATTAAATCCTATTTTAGCAAATGATTCTGCTAGTAGTGAGATTGCAAATTGGCTATTTGATGGGCTTTTGAAGTATGATAAAGATGGAAATGTTACAACTAGTATCGCTTCATATTACAAATTTGAAACTCCTACAAAATTAATAATTGGATTAAAGAATAATGTGCTTTGGCACGATGGTGTAAAATTATCTGCAAAAGATGTAGTTTTTACTTATGAGCAAATAATAAGTCCAAAAGTTTTCAACTCTATAAAATCAAACTTTAATGAGGTAAAAAGTGTAAAAGCTCTTGATGATTTAACTGTTGAGATTGAGTATAAAAAACCATATTTTAAAGCTTTAGAGATTTGGATGGTTGGACTTTTACCATATCATATTTTAAAAGATGAACAAAATCTTATGACAAGCAGTTTTAATAAAAATCCAATAGGAACAGGCTCTTATAAATTAAAAGAGTTTAAAACAGCAAGTGATATTGAACTTATTGCAAATGATGATTTTTTTGAAGGTCGTCCAAAAATTGATAGAATTTTATATAAATTTTTACCAGATACAAATACATCTTTTTTGTATCTAAAACAAAACAAACTTGATATTGGAAGCCTTACTGCTATGCAAGTTTCAAGACAAATAGATGATGAGTTTAAAAATAGTTTTGATATTTTAACAAAGGCTAGTAACGGTTTTTCTTATTTAGGATTTAATCTAAAAAATCCAAAATTTAGTGATATAAAAGTTAGAGAAGCTCTATCTTTGGCTATAAATAGACAAGAGTTAATAGATATTTTGTTTTTTGGTTATGCAAAGGTTTGCAACGGTCCTTTTATGCCAGACTCATTTGCTTATAATGATGAGGTAAAACCAGTTGTTCAAGATTTAAAAAAAGCAAAAGCTTTATTAAAAGAGGCTGGATATGATGAGAAAAATCCTTTGACATTTGAACTTGTTACAAATACAGGAAATGATATAAGAGTAAATACAGCTTTGATTTTACAATACCAACTAGCAAAAGTTGGTGTAAATATGAAAATCAAAGTTATGGAGTGGCAAGCTTTTTTAAATACTGTTGTTCATCCACGAAAATTTGAAACTGTACTTTTAGGATGGTCTTTGGCTTTAATGCCAGATGCTTATCCTTTATGGCATAGTTCAAGTTCAAAACTAGGTGGTTTTAACCTAGTAAATTATAAAAACAAAAGAGTTGATGAGTTAATTGAAAAAGGAATTACAACTGTAAATAAAGATGAGCTAAGCAAAATTTATAAAGAGATTTTTAAAATTATTTCAAATGATTTGCCATATCTATTTTTATATATTCCAGACTCAATTACAGTTGTAAATAAAAAGATAAAAAATATAGAGCCATCAATTATAGGAATAATGCACAATCAAAAAGATTGGCAAATAGAGGAGTAAATATTTTATGAATAAAAAAGAAAAAATTATTTTATTTGATTTAGATGGTACTTTAATAGATTCAACAGATGCAATAACTGATACATTTTTACACGCCTTTTCAAAACATAATTTTGATTTTAAAGGAACTATTGAAGATATAAAGGTTCAAATTGGTTATCCACTTGATATTATGTTTGAAAATTTGGGTGTAGATAGAAAAATAGTTTGGGATTTTGTAGAGAGTTATAAAATGCGATATAAAGATATTTCAGTTGCTCAAACGCTACTTTTGGAAAATGCTTTTGAAGCAGTAACCTTAGCTTCAAAATTTGCAAAGCTTGGAGTGGTTACTACAAAAACAAGAATCTATTCAACTCCAATATTAGAAAACTTTGATATTTTAAAACATTTTGAAGTAATAATTGGAAGAGAAGATGTGCAAAACCCAAAACCTCACAAAGAGCCAATATTGAAGGCTTTGGATGCTTTTAAATATGATGATAAAAAACATCAAGCATTTATGGTAGGAGATACAAAACTTGATTTAATCTCTGCTTCAAATGCCTCTATAAACTCTGTTGGAGTACTATGTGGTTACTCAAATGAAGAGGAACTTTTAAAATATACTAATATTGTAAAAAAAGACTCTTTAGAAGCTGTAAAACATATTTCACTACTTTAAATGATAAAAAATATTTTTCAAATGCTACTAGCTTTGCTGGTAGCTTTTTGCGGTTCACTTATTTTTATATATTTGCATCTTCCACTTCCTTGGCTTTTAGGAAGTATTTTTGCTACAAGTATATTAATAAGGTTTCAAAAAATTCCAATACAAAGCCCAAAACTATTTTCCGCACCTGCAAGAATATTAATTGGTCTAGCAATTGGAAGTGCCTTTACTCCAGCAATTTTAAACTATATTCCACAATACACTATTAGCCTACTTTTGGTTATTCCATTTACTATTTTGGTTATATTTTTTGGAACATACTATTACTATAAAGTTTTAAAATATGATTTAAAAACTTCATATTTAGGCTCAATGCCAGGTGGTGTTATTGAGATGGTTATAATTGGACAAGAGTTAAAAGCAAATACAGCAAAGATAACTTTAATGCAAAGTTCAAGACTATTTTTTGTAGTTGTATCTTTGCCTTTTATTATTCAATATATTTTTCAAATTGATATAAGAGGTAACCAGCTTTTAACAACACCTATAAAAGATATAGATATTTTAGAGTTTTTATATATCTATGTTTTAGGAGTTTTTGCAGCACTGTTTGCAAAAAAGATAAAACTAACAGCTGCATATTTGATTGGTCCTATGATTATAAGCATTATTTTATATTCAGGCGGATTTGTAACTACACATATACCAGATGAGTTATTAAAATTTATTCAAGTTGTTTTTGGCTCAATTATTGGATTTACATTTAAAAATGTTGATTTAAAGACTATTTTTAATACTTTAGTTGCTACTTTGGGACATTTTGTTATTTTAATAATCTTGTGTGGAATTTTTATTTTTATTATTCACCACTTTTTTGGTTTTGCTACTTTAGATATATTACTTGCTTTTGGACCTGGTGGTCAAACTGAGATAAATTTAATAGCTCTTTTAGTTGGTGCAAATTTACCTTATATAACTTTGCACCATATTGTAAGACTATTTTTGGTTATGAATATCGCGCCAATTATTGCTAAAAGATTAAAGGATTAAAAGATCTTTTAACAAACTATTTAAACTCTCTTCAAAACTACTATTTAAAGCTTTTACAAAACCGTAAGCATCATTTGTATCACATAAGGTTTTTTTATTAAAATTAAAAGATTTTACTATCTTTTCATCTTTTATTAAATCAAATTTTATTTTCAAAACTGCATAAGATTTATCATCTTCAAAATTTTGATACATCTTTAAAACTTCTGTTTTTAATCTATATTGGCTTTTTATCTTCTTATCTTTTAATACATTTGCAAAAATATTACTAGATATAAAAGAGTCAACTATTTGAGTATAAACCATATTAGATGGAAAGCTAATCCATCTATTTTTTGCATACTCTTCAAATTGAAACTCTTTGTTGCTATAAAAAATTGCTTGTGAATTAAAAGCTCTATTTATATTTGGTTCTTCAATAAAAATTGACTCAAACTTTGCTTTAGTTTCTAAAGCTTTTGTTTGAAAATCTATTCCATAATGATTTATTGAGATTTTCTCTTGTTTGAAACTACAAGCACTAAATAAAATTAGTGTTAAAAAAATTAAAATACTACTTCTCATTTTTCTCTCCTGGACCAAAATTTATAGATTTTTGTTTAAACAACAAATCACTTGGGCTTTCATTTAAATTTTTGATTAACTCTTGCATAGAAATTAGAGTTTCGTTCATATTTGATAAAGCAGACTCTAAATTGTTTAAACTATCTTGAGTTAAATTTTTTATATCAAAACTCCCTTTTTCTAGCTCTTCTTCTAATTTTTTCATTGTAATATTAAAGCTATCTGCTGAAGTTTTAACACTTTTAAAGCTAGAACTTCCAACATCTGTAAAGTTTTTGATATCAAATAAAAGTTCATTAAAGTTAGCCATACTTTTTTCACTATTTTCTAAAAGCTGTGCAAAGTTTGAGATGTTTTCTTGGTTTAAAACTTTTTCAAAAGATTTAAGAATTACCAAAACCTCTCTCATTACATCTTCGGTTGATGTTACTATATTACTTAAAGTCGATTTTTTAGACTCTATAACTTTTTCTCCAAAGTAGTTATCTTCCAAAAGTGGGGATTCATTACTCCCACCTTTAAGCTCAATATATTTAAGCCCTGTAATTCCTAAATTTCCTAAAATAGCGTAGTTATCATGTTTTATAGGCGTTCCTTTTTGAATCTCTAACTCTATTTTTATCTCTTCAGAATTTTTTGGATTTATTGATATATTTTTTACAACACCAATATCTAAGCCTTTGTATTTTATAGAAGAGCCAATATTTAAACCAGTTATAGAATCATCAAAAAATGTAAAGTATGTATCATATTTTTTACTCTCTAATCCAAATTTACCAAGCCAAAATATTGAAAAAATAAGAAGTGTAGATAGTAAACTAACAAATAAACCTATTTTTAAAAAATTAATTCTAGTATCCATTAACCAACCCTTTTTATTGATAAAAAATCTTGAATAAAACTATCTTCTGATTTTAAAGCTTCATTTATAGTTCCATCAAATATCTTCTCTTTTTTTATTATTATAAACCTATCAAGTACAGTTTTAATAGTCTCTAAATCGTGAGTTATTATAACTGTTGTTATATTTAAATGTTTTTTCAAATACAATAAAAGCTCATTTATCTGATCTGTACTTGCAGGATCAAGTCCACTTGTAGGCTCGTCCAAAAATAGAATTTTTGGTTGCATTGCTAAACTTCTTGCAAATGCAACTCTTTTTTTCATTCCACCGCTTAGTTCATTTGGATATAGTGTTGCAACTCTTTTTGGAAGACCTACAATATCCAAATTTGTATAAGCTATTTTTTCTATTAAATCTTTTGGCAAATTTGTGTACTCTTTTAACATCACACTAATATTTTCAATCACATTTAAAAAAGAGTACAAAGCTCCAAATTGAAACAAATATGAAAAATCTAATTTTAATTTATCTATCTCATCTATTGATAAGTTTGTAATATCTTTATCAAATATTTTAACACTCCCTTTTTGAATAGGATTTAGCATAACAAGCTGTTTTACTAAAACAGTTTTTCCACTACCACTTCCTCCTAATACTCCAAATATTTCACCCTCATTTACATCAAAAGAGATGTTATTGTGTATTATATTTTTCCCAAAAGATGTACAAAGATTTTCAACTTTTATAATTGACATTTTATATTCCTATTTGTGTAAAAATTATTGAAAAAATAGCATCTAAAAATATAACTACAAATATAGCATTTACAACGCTTATTGTTGTATATTTTCCAATACTTGTAGTATTGTTTTGCACTTGAAAACCTCTAAAACAACCAATAATTGCTATAAAACAACCAAAAATAACCGATTTGAAAATACCAATTAAAAGATGTTTTACTGCAACTTCATTGTGAAGCCTTGAAATAAACTCTATAAAAGTAACATCCAAATATGTATAAGCAATTACCATTCCACCAATAATTCCTATAATATCTGCTAAAAAAACAAGCAAAGGAAGAGCAACACTTAATGCAAAAACTCTAGGGAGAGTTAAAAAAAGTGTTGGCTCAAAATTCATAGTTTTCATAGCATCTAGCTCTTCTGTTATTTTCATAGCTCCAATTTCTGCTGTGTAGCTACTTGCACTTCTTCCAGCTATTACAATTGCAGTTATAAGAGGTGCTATTTCTCTTAACATTGTAATTGCTACCATCTCAACAATAAATATGTTTGCTCCAAATTTTTCAAGCTGAACAGCTCCTTGATAAGCTATTACAACTCCAACCAAAAATGAGCTTACAACAACTATCAACAAAGCATTTACAGCAGATGTTTCAATATATTTTAAAGTAGCTTTAAATCTAATCTTTTTTGGATGTAAAATAGAGTATGCAAAGAAGTAGAAAACTTCGCCTATAAATATCAAAAATAGTTTAAAAGAGCTATATATCTCATAACTTTTTTTACCAATATTTTCAAAAAGATTATCCTCTTTCTCTTTTTGCAAACCCTCATTTTGATAATGTTTTTTATAGAATTTATATTTTGTCTCATATTTTTCAAAGTTTGAAAAAGAGATATTCTCTTCTTTGAAGTTTTTTAAAAAAGATATTAAATATATGATGCAAATACTATCAATATCTATTAAATTTTTAAAATCTATTTGAATATTTGAGTTTTTTGAGATATTTAAATTTCCTAACTCTTTGATAATTTCATTTAAATTATCTTTACTCCAAGAGTTAAGTAGCTTGATATAAAAAGAGTTGTTTTGATTATTTTCTATTTTAAAATAGTTACTCATAAAACAATCCTTTTATTTTTTGTAGTTTAAGATTCTACCTAAATTTGAGTTTATATCAAATCTAACTCTTCGCTTATATCTTTTATTAGTTTTGAAAGTGGGCGTTTATGTAAATCTTCATCTTTTTTATAGTTATTTAACAAATATCTATATATTTCATCTTTCGTAAATCCAAAATTATTTTCTAATTCTTCAATATATGATTTTGGATAATAGGCTTTTTTCATCAATAAATCTACCACAATATCTTTATGCTGTTTATATAACTCATCTAATTTAAAAGTATCAATATTTTCATTTAGATTTTTAAATTCTATTTCAAAACTATCCATATTATATTTTTTACTCTCAACTTCAGAAAATGAAATATCATTAGGTTTATAAGTAAATTTAAAATCATCTTCTTTTATATCATAAGGATTGATTAGGTTTTCTTTTATTTTACTACTTTTAGTATGATTACAAATAGGACAACTGGGAATAAGATTATAAAAACTCATTGCTAAAAATGGATATATTGATTTTGGATAAAAATGGTCTATTTCAGGTCTTAATTTTCCACTTTCTTCATCTACAATAAAAGTATAATTTCTATTACAATATGGGCAAGTTTTTAAATCTATTGTTTCCACAAATTTATAAGCACTATATTCAACTTTTCTATTTCCCCAATTTTTATATTCTTTTTCAAAAATTTCATCTCTTATAATTTTATACAAAGGATGCCATTCCTCTTTTTTCTGCCCTTCAATACCAATAGAATTTGGATAATTATCTTTAAAATATTTAATAAATATTTTCATTTCTTTACTATCAGCTTTTAAAATCTTCTTCAAATTATCCTTGATATATTTTAAACAGTTTTTATCAACTTGCTCTAAAGAAGTTTCATCTATTTGTTTAAATAAATTATCTATTTTTAGAGATATTTCTTCAATATGTAAATCAAAAAGTTCTTTATTAAATTTTATTTTGAGCATTTTTAAGTCTTTCTATTTCAGCTTTTAATTCTTTAATCTCATCATCTTTTGATTTTATTCCGAATTTTTCATTATACATTTTTAAAAGTTTTTCTCTTAAAAAATCTTCCCCTATTAATTCAATAGTAGGTTTTATTTGATTTATAGGAAAATCAATAAATTTATTTTTTCCATTTAAAAAATTCAATATCTTAGAAATCTTATTTTTTGCAAACTCTCCCATAAGTCCATTTTTCATAAAAAACCCATGAGATAAAAGAGTATGAATATTGGCTCCAAAAGTTTCTATTTTTATTTCTTCTGTGACATTTTTACAGTTTCCTTTTTCATCTCTCTTTAAAAATATTGCATTCTCCCTTGAGATGTCTGATAAAAGAAATGGAGAATGAGTAGCAAATATAAAATGCTTATTTATATTTGGAGTAGCTGAGTTATAAGTATTAAAGATCTCAATTACATAATTAATGAGCTTTTTTTTCCAAGTTGGATGCATAGCGTTATCAGGTTCATCTGCTAAGAATATTGCTAAATCTTCTTGTTTTGGTGTAAAGTTGTACTTCTCTAGTGTTTGTAGATAATAAATAATATCTATTCCAAACCTGATTAAATGTTTTTCTCCATCTGAAATAGTATCGTATAAACTTCCTATCTTACTGTTGAACAAATCATACTCAAAGACTCTTAGATACTTTTCTTCTCCGCAATCAAACTCATAATCAAAAAAAATCTTTTGAAGTTTTTTTAAATGGTCCAATTTTTCTTTCAAAGTTATGTCAATAGTTATATCAATATAAGGACTTCCATCAGAATCGAAATATATTACATTTAATTTTTGTATATACTTTATTGATTCGATTATTTCATCAATAGTCAATAGTCCATCTTTAATAAATTTAAAGTCTTCATCTTTTAACTTTTGAAAAAAATTCAAAATATAACTTCGTGTTATTCTAATTATATGTTTATCTATTAGAGCTTCATTTTTTATTTGCTCTTTCAAATCTATTAAAGCTTCATACACTAGATTAGATGGGTCACAAGGGTCTGTATTTTTTAAGTAGTATTCAGTAAATGCAATTAAAAGTGCTAAATCAAACTCTTGAAATTTGTTATAATTTTTTATTTGGTCTGTTGAAGTTTGTTGACGGTGCATACTTTCAATAGTTTCTAATATTGAAACAATTTTTTCTCTATTTCTATTGTATAAGTGAATTTCTATATCTTCGATAGGATAACTTAGTTCTTTTTGTAAATGATTCATAATTTGTTCATTCTTTTCATATATACAAATTTTTTTAGAGCCCAAATTTCTTACATACCCAAATGTATTTATTTGTTTGTCAATCCATTTTCTAACATGAGATGTTGAATTGTCTTTTAGTAATAATCGTAAAGTATCAAATTTATACATTTCACTAAGTTTATTAAAAAGTTCAGCATGTTGAGTAACAATATTTATATATCTTGGAACAAAGAATCGTGCTTCAAGCATATTATAGTTATTATGTCTATCTATATTCCATCCACCATAAATACCACTATACAGTCCGAAATAAAAATGACTCAATTCATTCTTACCAATCTTTTCATTATGTGCAATTCTTATCATTTTTGGGTAAAAAGAATTATCTTCAGAATGACTATTTCTATCAATATACTTTATTTTTTTAGAAAAAACTATTTTTGGTTGAACATGATTAAATTCACAATAGTATTGTGCTTCTTTTTTATAAAAAATAAAATGATTTGTATTTCTTAATTTAAGCTCAAAAAGATTTAATAAACTACTCTTTCCACTCCCATTCTCTCCAACAATAGCAGTAATATTTATATTCTCAGGGAAAATACTTACATAGTTTTTATTTTCATCAATAGTTAGTTCATTTTTTTCTTCATCATATTCACACCTAAATCTAGGAGAAAAATTAAACCCTTGTTCTATTATATTCTTATGATTTTTTACCCACAAATAAACCAATTCCATAGAAAACTCTCTTTTAGATAATTTTTATTAATCTTAGTCAAAAAAATCTAAATTATGATTTAATAGCACTTTACATTTCTTTGGCTATAATTTTTCAAAATTTTTAAAAAAATATATATTAAAAAGGATATAAAATGCCACTATTAGATAGTTTTAGAGTTGATCACACAATTATGCCAGCACCTGCTGTAAGAGTTGCAAAAGTTATGCAAACACCAAAAGGAGATGCTATTACAGTTTTTGATTTAAGATTTTGTAAGCCAAATGAAAAGATGCTAAGTGAAAAAGGTATTCATACTTTAGAGCATCTGTTTGCTGGATTTATTAGAAACCACTTAAACTCTCCTACAGTTGAAATCATCGATGTTTCTCCAATGGGTTGCAGAACTGGATTTTATATGAGTTTAATAGGAACTCCAAAAGAAGAAGAGGTAGCTCTTGCTTGGAAAAAATCTATGGAAGATGTGCTAAAAGTTGAGAAGCAAAGCGATATCCCAGAGCTAAATATTTTCCAATGTGGAACTTGTGCTATGCACTCACTTGATGAAGCAAAAGAGATTGCAAAAGATATTTTATCTTCAAATATTGGAGTTATGTCAAATGAGAAACTATTTTTAAGCGAAGAGAAATTAGAGAGTTTAGGAAACTAATTTGCTAGAAGATAAACTGGTTACCACAAATGATGGTAGCCATACACTTTTCTCTTTAAAATATAATCAACACTTTCACAACACCGAAGATGGTGGATTTAGTGAAGCTTTGCATAAACACATTATTCCAGCATTTTCGCACTCTTATAATAAAAAAGAGTTAAATATTTTAGATATCTGTTTTGGTTTGGGTTACAATAGTTTTGCAACTATCTTTTATATTTTAGAAAACAGACTTGATGTCAAAATAAATATATACTCTCCAGAGCTTGATTTTGATTTAATAAAATCTTTACAAAACTTCTCATATCCAAAAGAGTTTGAAAAATTTAAATATATAATAAATGAACTATCACTTAATCAAAAATATGAAGATGATAAGATAAAAATAGAGCTTTTTATAGGCGATGCAAGAGAGTATCTAAAAACTTTTCCAAAAGATTTTTTTGACATAGTTTATCAAGATGCTTTTTCAAGTGATGTAAACAAAGAGCTTTGGACAAAAGAGTATTTTGAAGATATTTACAAGATTTCAAAAGAAGACTCTATTTTAACAACTTATGCAATCTCTACAAATATAAGATTATCTATATATGAAGCTGGATTTTATATCTATGAAGCAAGACCAACAAAAAGAAAAATAACTCTTGCTTTTAAAAACAAAGAAGAGAAGATGGGAAAATATGTAGATATGGAGTTGAAAAAAAGTAGAAATAAAGATGCAAAATCTTTGAAAGATAGCTTATAAAGTAGCTAACCTTTCAAGAATATATTTTTGTAAATCTCTTTTTGAAACCTCTTCTCTCATAGCTTGTTCAAAAATCTTATTTACTTTTAGTTGATACTCACTATATGAGAAAAATGGAAAATGAACACTCCACGCTTTTGTTAGACTCTGTTTTGTCATACTATTTTTAAGAAATGCCAAAAAGTAGTTAAATCCCATAAATATAAGTGCTGTTATAATCATTGCACCAATAATAGAGATATGCGGATCTATTTTTGCCAAGGGTTTATGAGTAAGAAGTGATATAGGAACTAAAACTGCTAAAACCAAAGCAATATATACAAAATATGCTCTTGTAAGTCTTAGTCTAAAACCTAATCTTGTGCTATCAACTTCCATTCCATTGCTTTGTTGAGTTGAAGCTACTAACAAATCTTTTAAAAGTACAGGTTGTTTTGATTTTGAGTAAACAAAATTTAAAATCATACTTAAAATGTTTTTTTCTCTCATATTTTTTCCTAAAATTAATTTGATATTTTAGCTTAGTTTATTGAAATGAAGCTTTATTAACTAACCTTAACATTATATTTTTATTGTTACAATCACGGAAATTTTTTATATAAGGATATTTTATGAAATGCATCGAAAATAAATTATCGGTATTAAATGCTGATATAGGAAAATTAATCTTAAGGCTAACAATTGGTGGACTTATGCTGTTTCATGGTTGGGCAAAAGTTGTAAATGGTATTGGTGGAATTAAAGCTATGGTTGCAAAAGCAGGTTTTCCTGAGTTTTTTGCTTATGGAGTTTATTTAGGTGAAATTTTATTTCCACTTATGATTGTTTTAGGGATTTTTGTAAGAACATCTGCTTTATTTGTTGCTATTACTATGGTTGTTGCAATATTTTTAGCTCATAGCCATGAAATTTTTGCTTTAGGAAGAACTGGTGGTCCAGTAATTGAATTAGCATTAATGTATCTTTTAGGATCAATTGCAATTATGTTTATTGGGTCTGGAAAAATTAGTATTAAATCATAAATTAATATAAACTGGGAATTTCCCAGTTTAATCAAACATTATAGTAGTTTGCCTCTTTGTTGTGAACAACAATTGCACAAGTAGTTTGCTCAGGGTGCATTTGGAATGTTTCACTAAGCTCAATTCCAAACTCTTCAGGATTAAGTAAATCAAAAATATCTCTATTTTGTGATAATTCAGGACAAGCTGCATAACCTGGAGAGTATCTACAACCAACATATTGCTTCATTTGAACATCACTTAATTTATGTCCCTCTTTAGGAACAATATCCCAATCAAGTCTTATTTGCTTATGTAAAACCTCAGCTAAAGCTTCAGCTAGTTCAACTCCAAGACCGTGAATTTGATAATATTTTGTAAACTCTCCACGATCATAAAACTCTCTTTCATAATCACTTATTTTAAGTCCAGCACTTGCAAGTGTAAACCCTACAACATCTAATCTATCATTTGCAAAAAAGTCAGCTATACATCTAAAAGGTTTTCTTTTTTGTCTTGGAAATTCCATCACTTTTATAGCTTCACTTAAAGGTGGAACATTTTTTGCCTCTTCAAGATTGTTGTAAATATATTTTTTATCAAAAATATATAGCTTATTGTCATGAGATATACAAGGATAATACTCATATATAGCAATTGGTTCAAATATATTTTTTGAGATTAACTCATCTTTTAAAGAGTAATAAAGTGGCTCAACAACATCTTTTTCATACTTCATAAATGCTTCAGGTGTTTGTTTTCCTCTTTTATATCCCCATCTTTGTCTAAATAAAACTCTGTGATTTATCCAAGAGAATATCAACTCTTTATCTAGCTCATCTCCAGTTTTTGCAACTTTATTCCAATATGGAGGAACTATAAACTCTCTTTTTGGCATAGATATCTCTTCATAAGGAGGAATTATAGCCTCCTCTTTTTCAACTCTATCGCTTGTATCAATTTTTTCAATTAAATCAGCAGCTAGTTTTGTATCAAGCTCTCCACCTTTTTCAATTCTTTGCATAGATACAACACCATCAAAAGCATCTCTACAATAAAAAATAGCTCCATCATAAATTGGTCTGCAATAATCATCAACAAAGTTTTTAGTTAAAGCAGCACCACCTAGCATAACTGGAATTTTTATTCCAAGTCTTTGCATCTCTTCAAGATTCTCTTTCATTACAGCTGTACTTTTTACAAGTAATCCACTCATTCCAATAGCATCTGCGTTATGCTCTTTTGCAGCTTCTAAAAATTGGTTTAAATCAGCTTTTATTCCAATATTTACTACTTTAAAACCATTGTTACTTAAAATAATATCAACTAAATTTTTACCAACATCGTGAACATCACCTTTAACTGTACCAATTACAAGAGTAGTTTCAGTACTTTTTTCTTGTTTTGGTAAAAATGGATTTAAAGCATCAACAGTAGCTTTCATAGTTTCCGCACTTTGAAGTACAAATGGAAGTTGCATTTGACCACTTCCAAATAGCTCTCCAATTATTTTCATTCCATCAATTAGCCACTCATTTACAATTAATTCAGGAGCTATAGTATCTTTTAGCTCTAAAACTAAAGGAATCATTCTCTCTTTGTCACCATCTAATAAAAGTTTTTTAACCTTTTCAATAGGTTCCATTTTTTGATACTCTTCATCACTTTGTTCATCTTGAGATTCGACATTTGAGAAATGTTCTATAAATTTAAATAGTGGGTCACCATTTTCTTGGTTATTAAATATCAAATCATCACAAGCTTTTTTATCTTCAGCACTTATTTTATTTAGAGGAATAATATGTTTAACATTTACAATAGCAGTTGTTAAACCTGCTTTTACACAGTGATCTAAATATATTGAGTTTAGATAAATTCTTGCATTTTGAGATAAACCAAACGAGATATTTGAAAGACCTAAAGTTGTTCCAACTTCAGGATGAAGAGTTTGGAACTCTCTAATAGCTTCCATAGTCTCAATTCCAGCTGTTCTATACTCATCATCACCAGAACCAATAGTAAATGTAAGCATGTCAAAAACTAAATCAGCTGGATCAAAACCATGTCTATTTACACATAAATTATAAATTCGCTCTGCAACTTCTAGTTTTCTCTCTTTTGTTTTTGCCATTCCAATCTCATCAATTACAAGGCAAACAAGTGCTGCTCCAAATCTTTTTGCTAATTTACAAACTTCATCAAACTTCTCTTCACCATCTTCAAGATTAACAGAGTTTATGATACATCTTCCACCAATTTGTTTTAAAGCAGCTTCTAAAGCTTTTATCTGAGTAGAATCAGGCATTAGTGGGAGTGAAATTTTTTGAGAGTATAAAGATACAACTTTATTCATATCTCCAGTCTCATCACGACCTGCAAAACCAACACTAACATCAATTACATGAGCTCCTGCACGAACTTGTTGCTGAGCAACACTTAAAGTTCCTTCATAATCATTTGCTTTTAAAAGTTCTCTAAAAGCTTTACTTCCAGTTGCATTACTTCTCTCACCAATAAGTAGCGGTGCTGGTTCTTGTTTTAGAGGAACAACATTAAACAGTGATGCCAGTGAAGCTTTTAAAAATCCACTTGGTTTTTTTGGAACCATTTCTTTAACTGCTTGACTTAAAGTTTTTATATGTTCAGGTGTAGTTCCACAACATCCACCTAAAAATGCAACTCCATTGATATTTAAAAACTCTTTTTGTAAAGCTGTAAACTCATCTGGTCCCATTGGATAAAAAGTTTTTCCACCTTTGTTTTGAGGAAGCCCAGCATTTGCATGAACTGAGATTGGAAATTTTGATACTTCACTTAAAGCTTTTACATGTTTTTGAACTTGAATTGGTCCAGTTCCACAGTTAAAACCTAAAGATAAGATATTAAATGGTTTTAAAATCGCTGCAATTGTTAAAGCATCTGTTCCAATTAGCATTGTTCCATTTAACTCAATTGTAACTGAAACCATAATTGGAATATTTGGAGCTGTATCATTTAGTGCATGAAGTGCTGCTTTTATTTGAAGTGGATCTTGACAAGTTTCAAGTAAAAAAACATCTGTTCCTCCATCAACTAAACCAGAAGCCATAGTCTTATAGCCTTCATACATACTATCATAAGTAATATGTCCTAAAGATGGAAGTTTAGTTCCAGGTCCAATAGATGCTAAAACAAATTTTGGATCCTCTTTTGTGCTATATTTTTCACAAATCTTTTTAGCACTGCTAGCTGCTAATTTTGATAACTCATAACTTAAATGACCTATTTCATACTCATCTAAAACCCATGGCATACTTCCAAAAGTATTTGTGCTAATAAAGTTTGCACCTGCAAGTGCGTAGTTTTCATAAATTGTCTCCAAAATATGAGGAGCTGTAAGATTTAAAAGCTCATTGCATCCTTCTAAATCTTTATTTTCATATTGCCAAAATTTACTATCTATATCGACTGCTTGAAGCTGTGTTCCCATAGCTCCATCAATTATTAAAACTCTCTTTTTTATTAAATCTTCTATTAATTTTTGCATTCACTCTCTTTTATAAATTTTTTGACTCAATTTCAAATTTTTTTCTACAATCTGTTTTAACATTGTCAATTAAGACAATATAATATTTGCCCTCAAATCTTGACATATAAAAAATCATTTGAGAAAGAGTAATTACCTCATAGCCATTTTTTAAAATATTATTAATAAATTTTTTCTCTTTTTCATCTTTGAATTTATAGTTATCAAAATAGTTGACTCTATTTTTTATGACAAAAACACCATCTTCTTTCCATCCATAACCAGTATCTAAATCAAAACTACAATCAAATTCTACAGGTTTGCTTGAAATTTCAAAAATCTCTATAAATTTATCAACCTCTTCAAGAGTATGTTTATGTTCAGTAATTAAATTAAACTCTCTATCTAATCTAAACTCATAAAATCCAAAATCTTTATTTATGTAGTTGCTATTTAAACTCTCTAAATCATCCTCTTTCATAAGATACAAAACTTTTGTAATCTCTTTTTTTAGTTCACTATTTGGTTCTTTTGAAAAAGGCATATCAAATTTTACAGAACAAGCTGTGAAAAAAAGTGTAACAAAAATAAAAATTAAGTTTTTTATCATTATTCATCCAAATATTTTTTAAAGCTTAATATTACATTTTTTCTTCTTAGAACTTAGTTTATACAGATAGTTTTATCAACATTTTGATAGAATAATTGCTAAAAAATTAAGTGTAGGAAATAAATTAAGATGACTGAATCAAAATATATTTGGATGGATGGAGAGTTTACTCCTTGGCAAGATGCAAAAGTTCATGTACTAAGTCACACATTACATTATGGAAATGGTGCAATTGAAGGTACAAAAGCATACAAAACTGTTGATGGAAGATGTGCTATTTTTAAATTAAATGAGCATACACAAAGACTTTTAAACTCTTCAAAAATGACTTTAATGAATGTTCCTTTTACTCTTGAAGAGCTAAATAAAGCTCAAGTAGAGTTGCTACAAAAAAATGAACTAACAAATGGTGCATATATTAGACCACTTGTATATTTAGGGTATGGAGTTATGGGACTTTATCATAAAGATGCTCCTGTAAAAGTATCTATTTCAGCTTGGGAATGGGGTGCTTATTTAGGAGAAGAGGGTCTTAAAAAAGGTGTTAGAGTAAAAATCTCATCATTTACAAGAACTCCAAATACTTCAGGTATGGGAAAAGCAAAATCAGTTGCAAACTATATGAACTCTCAAATGGCAAAATTTGAAGCTGTTGAAGCTGGATATGATGAAGCACTTTTAAGAGATGACCAAGGTTATATTGCAGAAGCTTCAGGGGCATGTTTTTTCATTGTTAAAGATGGAAAATTAATATCTCCTCCAAATGATAACTCACTTGAATCTATTACTCAAGCAACTGCAATTGATTTAGCAAAAGATATGGGAATTGAGGTTGTTAGAAGAAGAATTACTAGAGAAGAGATTTATGTAGCAGATGAGGCTTTCTTTACAGGAACAGCAGCTGAAATAACTCCAATTAGAGAAGTTGATGCAAGAGTTATTGGAGCTGGATGTAGAGGAGAAATCACAGAAAAAATCCAATCTGCATATTTTGATGTAGTAACTGGAAAAAATCCAAAATATACAAAGTATTTAACATATATTAACTAATTTTAAATAGTATATTAAACTAAAAAAATATAAGGAAGAGCATGCCAATAGATAACGACTATTTTAAAAACAGACAACAAGGTAATAAGCCAAACGGTGGAAATGGTGGTGGAAATTTTCAACCTCCATTTGAAACGCCTGAGTTTTTCAAAAACTTTGGTAAAAAAGCAGGATTGCTATATCTTGTAATTATAATAATTGGTGCACTATTTTTGTTTAAACCATTTGTTATTATTGAATCAGGACAAGTTGGTATTAAAGCAACAACAGGAAAATATGATAAAGAGCCTTTAAATCCAGGATTTCACTTCTATATTCCAGTAATTCAAAGAGTTATTGTTGTTGATACAAAAGTTAGACTTTTAACATATATGAACACTCAAAGTATTGGTTCTTTTGATCAAAGTATTAAAAATAACCCTGCAATAAATGTTCTTGATTCAAGAGGTTTACCAATATCTATTGAGTTAACAGTTCAATATAATATTATTGCTAATGGAGTTCCTGAAACAATTGCAACTTGGGGACCATCTTGGGAAGATAAAATTGTAAATCAAGTTGTTGGAGAGGTTTCAAGAAGTGTTCTTGGTGGATACAATGCTGAAGTTCTTCCTATGAAAAGAAATGAAGTTGCTGAAAGTCTTGATAGATTAATAAAAGAGAAAGTTGCTGAAAGATCTAAGCAGGCAGTTGTAGTTGAATCTGTTCAATTAAAAGAGATTGTTCTTCCTGAAAAAATTAAAGAGCAAATTGAAAAAGTTCAAATAGCAAATCAAGAAGCTGAAAGAGTAAGATACGAAGTTCAAAGAGCTAAACAAGAGGCTGAAAAAAGAGCTGCACTTGCAAGTGGAGAGGCTGAAGCTAGAAGAATTGAAGCGCAAGGTAGAGCAGATGCGGTTACAATTGAAGCAAAAGCACAAGCTGCTGCTAATAAAGAGATTGCAAAATCACTTACACCACATCTTTTACAGATGCAACAAATTGAAGTTCAAGGTAAGTTCAATGATGCTTTAAGAGAGAACAAAGATGCAAAAATCTTTTTAACTCCTGGTGGATCAACTCCAAATATCTGGGTTGATACAAAAGATAAAAATAGAGATACAGCTATAAATCAAAAATAATTTAAAGAAGAGAAGAGAATGAAAATAATTAAAACTATCCTATTTATAGGACTCTTCTCTCTTTTACTCTCAAATGACAAACAGTTAAATCAAGATATAAAAATAGATTTAGAACCAAAAATAGATTATACTCCTTCGCAAAGATATAATACAAATATTCCTCAAAAGATAGAATCAAAAGAGAAGAAAAAAAACTCTTATGATGTAGGAGTTGATGTAGATGTTAATAAAGAAGAAAAAACTATTGATAAATTAAAATTAGATGTAGAAGCAGTTTTTAAAGGAATAGATTGATGAAAATTTTAGAAAAAATAGAGTGGAAAAAAATGGATGATTTAATTCCAGTTATTACACAAGATAGCTCTTCAAATGAAGTTTTGATGTTGGCTTATGTAAATAAAGAGGCACTTGAATTAACTTTAAAAACGGGTTTTGCACACTATTTTAGCAGAAGCAAACAAAGAATTTGGAAAAAGGGTGAGAGCTCAAATCATACTCAAAAAATTGTAGATATTTTTCTTGATTGTGATAATGACACACTTTTGTTTAAGGTAATTCAAGAAGGAGTTGCTTGTCATACAGGAAGAAAATCTTGTTTTTTTACAAACTTACAAAATGAGAAAATTGTTGAAGATGTTTTAGTTGATACTTCAAAAACTTATAGTGTAATAGATAGTTTATATCACACAATTCAAGAGAGAAAAAACGAAGATACGACAAAATCGTACACAGCAAAACTTTTAAAAGGTGATACAAACTCTATGCTTAAAAAAATTGTTGAAGAAGCAGGAGAATTTTGTTTTGCTATAAAAGATAAAAATAAAGATGAAGCTATATACGAAGCAGCCGATATTGCATACCATATTTTAGTTGCAATGGCTAGTTTAAATATAGATCCTGATAGAGTAAAACAAGAGTTGAAAAGAAGATTTTCTATCTCGGGAATTGAAGAAAAAAATTCTAGAAAAAAATAAAAATTATTAAATTTTCTTATACAACTAAGTTGCATTTAATAATTGCTTGTTATAATGCACGGACTTAATTTATGTAAAAGGAGTTAATATGACAAATAGTTGTCAACACTGCTCTAAAAAAATACCAATTTCAAAGGTTTTTTGCTCACCTATGTGCAAAGAGAACTTTTTCCAAAAAATAGCAATCTCTGTACCAAAACCTTTTGTAAAAAAATTATACTTTTTTTGTACAGAAGAAGAGAAAGAGTATGAAATCAAAACTTTTGCTAAAAGACATAATTGGCATGAAGAGTTAGTAATAGAAAAAGTAGAAGAATTATTCCAAGAGTATTATAAGTGTGGATAAATCCACACTTCTTTTTAGATAAACCATGGCACTTTTAAATAATCAAAAAAATATCTTACCACTTAGTAGTATTTCAGAACTTTTAAATACAAAAACTAGAACTTTAAAAATGTATGAAGAGAAAAAACTTCTACCTTTGGAAAAAGATAAAACTATCAAAAAACTATACTCAATAGATGATATCAAAATGATAGCATTTGTTCACTATTTAGCAACAATCAAAAAAATAAACTCAAATGGAATCTCTTATATTTTGGAAATCTTGGAAGACAATATGGATTCAAAACATAAAGAGGAGTTTTTGAAAATTATTGATAAAAAGCTTGAAACTCTATCAAGTTCTGATTCTGAAAAATTAGATAACTTCTAAATTTAACAAATTTCTTACAATCCCTATAAATCGATATTTATTGCAATAAATAGTTTAGAAATATCTTACTCATTAAGCTATATCTTATTTTAAAATGGTATAAATTGTACTCTTAGTTTGTAAATAATTTACATAAAGTTTGTAAAAAATTTACATAATTTATACTAAAAAGGAGCAATATGGAATCCAGATACACCATACGAAAACCAGAAAAAAATGACGCTAAACAAATATATGACTTAGTAAAAAAAAGCAAAGTCTTAGACTTAAACTCGCACTATTTATACCTTCTTCAAACAACTCACTTTAGAAATAGCTGTAGTGTTGCTCTATTTGAAAACCAGATTGTTGGTTTTGTTTCAGGATATTATTTACCAAATGAAAATGACACACTTTTTATTTGGCAAGTAGCTGTTGATGAAAATCATAGAGGAAAAAATCTAGCTTTAAATTTAATAGATAATATAGTTTCAAGAAAAAATATAAAATATTTAATCTCAACTGTATCACCTTCAAACATCTCATCTCAAAGAGTTTTTGAGAAGTTTGCAAAAAAATATGAAGCAAATATAGAAAAAAGCACACTATTTTTTATAGAAGATTTTGTTAATTCACACGAAGAGGAAGTTCAATTTAAAATTGGACCAATAAAATAAGGAGAAAAAAATGAGAATATTTGAAAAATTAGAATCAGAAGTAAGAGGATATATAAGAAGTTTCCCAACAATATTTAAAAAAGCAAAAGGGTCTATTTTAACAGATGAACAAGGAGTTGAATATATTGATTTTTTTGCTGGAGCTGGAACTTTAAATTATGGACACAATAATGAACATATAAGCAAAGCTTTAATTGAGTATTTGCAAGAAGATGGGATAGTTCATGGGCTTGATATGGCAACAACTGCAAAAAAAGAGTTTTTACAATCTTTTGAAAACTTGATTTTAAAACCAAGAAATCTTGAATATAAACTACAATTTACAGGACCAACAGGAACAAATGCTGTTGAAACAGCTTTAAAATTAGCAAGACTTGTAAAGGGTAGAAGTAATGTTGTGGCATTTACAAATGGTTACCATGGATTATCTCAAGGCTCACTGGCTGTTACTGGAAATAATGAGTATAGAGATGAGAGTTACATAAGTAGAACAAATGCAACTTTTATGCCTTTTGATGGTTATTTTGATGATATGAATACACTTAAATATTTTAGAAAGTTTTTAGAAGATGGAAGTAGTGGAGTTGATTTGCCAGCTGCTGTTATACTTGAGACTATTCAAGGTGAAGGTGGAATAAATGTAGCTTCAAAAGAGTGGTTGCAAGAGCTTGAAGCAATTTGTAGAGAGTTTGATATGTTACTAATTGTTGATGATATTCAAGTTGGAAATGGAAGAAGTGGAGAGTTTTTCTCTTTTGAATTTGCTGGAATAAATCCTGATATGGTAACCTTGTCAAAATCAATTGGTGGTGGTTTACCAATGGCACTTTTACTATTTAAACCACATTTAGATCAATGGAAACCAGGTGAACACACAGGAACTTTTAGAGGAAATAATTTAGCCTTTGTTGCTTCAAAAGTATCTCTTGATAACTATTGGCAAAATGATAATTTATCAAAAGCTGTAAAATATAAAGAGGAAATTTTAAAAGATAGTTTAACACAAATTGCAAATAAGCACAAAGATGTTTATGATATTGATGTAAGAGGTAGAGGTTTGGTTTATGGTTTTGAGATAAAAAATGATAAATCAATGGCAGGTGAAATTTCTAAAAAAGCATTTCAAGAGGGATTAATTGTAGAGACATGCGGAAGCGAAGGACAAGTTGTTAAATTTTTACCACCACTTTTAATTGAAGAAGAGCTTTTAAAAGAGGGATTAAAAAGATTTGAAATAGCAGTTGATAAGTTAATAGAAGAGAGAAGTGAACACTTAAAAGGAGCGTATTAATGATAGTAAGAGATATAAAAAAAGATGTAATAGGAACTTCTAAAGAGGTTTTTGCAAAAGATGGTCAATGGCTTAGTAGGAGAATGCTTTTAAAAGATGATGGAATGGGATTTTCTTTTCATGAAACAATTATAAAAGCAAACACAAAAACACACATTCACTACCAAAATCATCTTGAAGCTGTTTATTGTGTTGCTGGAAATGGAAAAATCGAGGATTTAAAAACAGGAGTTGTTCATGAAATTTATGATGGTGTAATGTACGCTTTAAATAATCATGATGAACACAATTTATATGGTGGAAGTGAAGATATGAGGCTTATTTGTGTATTTAATCCACCAATTAAAGGAACTGAAAATCACGATGAAAATGGCGTTTATCCGCTTGTTGATTAATAAAAAGGAGGTTTAGTTAGTGCAAGATTTATATCCAAGTAGATTGGAAGATGAAAATATTATAAATAGAGTTGATCCTGTTGTCTATTCTAAAAAGATGATAACAGAGCACTCTTTAAATAAAGAGCAGTTGGATAGTTATGAGAAAAATGGTTTTATAGTTTTTCCTAAGCTTTTCTCTAAAGATGAGATTAAAGCTTTTAAAGAGGAGTTAAAGAGCTTAGAATCAAATATTGAACTTAGAAAAAAAGATGAGTTTATTAGTGAACCTGATAGCAATGAATTAAGAACAATATTTAATCAACATCTCTATAGTAAATTATTTGATAAATTATCAAAAGATCCTAGAATTTTAGATAAAGTTAGACAAATTTTGGGAAGTGATGTTTATATTCATCATGGAAGAATAAATATAAAACATGCATATAAAGGAAAATCTTTTCCTTGGCATAGTGATTTTGAAACATGGCATTGTGAAGATGGATTACCAAGATGTAGATGTTTGTCAGCTTGGGTAATGTTAAGTGATAATACACAATTTAATGGACCTCTTTATTTAATAAAAGGTAGCCATAAGAAGTTTATCTCTTGTGCTGGAGAAACACCTCTTGATAACTATAAACAATCTTTAAAAAAACAAGAGTATGGAGTTCCTAGTTTAGAAGCAATACAAAGCCTAACAACTCCAGATGATTTAGTTGCTGCTTTAGGAGAAGAGGGTACTATGGTAATTCATGATGGAAATATTTTACACGGAAGTAGTGATAATATCTCACCTTATGATAGAACAAATGTTTTTTATGTGTTTAATAGTGTAGAAAATACTCCTTTAAAACCATTTAGAGCATCAAAACCAAGAGCAGATTTTTTGGCTTTAAAAGATTTTACTCCACTAAAAAGTAATTAATAGATTAAAAATAGTAAAATTCTAATTATCTTAGGAGTTTAAAATGTTAAGGTTTATATACATTTGTATAGTCTTCATATTTTTAGTTTCATGTGGCACTAAATCAAATTTGATTCAAAGTGAATTTGAAAATGAAAAAAAACAAAACAGTTATGATGCTTGTGCAAACTTCTCATATATTAGTTTAAGTGAAGATGTAAAATATAAAAAGATATTTACAGAGTATATAAATCTTGATAGCTCTTGCAAGTGGAATGGAGTTGCTAGAGGATATTTTGTATCACTTTTTATGGATACAATTAAAGCAAAATCTTATAAGCTTGTAGAGAAAAAAGAGTTTAAAAATCTTGAAGTTCTTACTTATTTAGTAGATGAAGAGTTTTATGTAAATATTATAGATAAATACACAGTTTTTGAAGATAAACTAATGATTGATTATAGTGGTATTTACTCTACAGATTTGATAAAAAAATATGATGAGAGTTATGAAAATAACTATTTAGATAAGCCTAGATTAGATAAGGATTATTTTAACAGTTTGGTAAAATTTAACTTTTTTAGATCATACTTCTCAAAAGAGGGTTCAAGTATTAATAGATGAGATTTTATAAAAGAGAAGTTATGCTTCTCTTTTATTTAAAAATTTTTAGTGGCAACCACATCCAGAGCCACAACCACCACTTTTTTTAGCTTCATGTTCAGCTTTTATTTTTTTACCTTCAGTAGAACATGCACTAACCCCAGCTGGCATAATTGGCTGAATAGCTTCATTTGAAACTTCACCTTGATTTTCAAGCATAGATATAAGTTTACTTGCAGCCATCATATATCTTTTTGCACTTATTGATTCAGGTTCAAAATAAACTATTGGTTTTCCACTATCCCCACCAACTCTAATAGCAGGTTCAATTGGAAGATGAGCTAAAACTTGAGTATTGTACTGTTTAGCTAACTCATCACATGTTCCTGTTCCAAAAATATCAGATTCTGTGTTACATGATGGGCATATAAATCCACTCATATTTTCAACTATTCCAGCAACTGGAATATGAAGCTTAGAGAACATATCTAAAGATCTTCTACTATCATCTAAAGCTACATGTTGAGGAGTTGTTACATTTATTCCAGCACTAACAGGAACACTTTGAGCAAGAGTTAATTGTGCATCTCCTGTTCCTGGAGGCATATCAATAAATAAAATATCTAACTCTTCCCATAAAATATCTCTTAAAAGCTGTTGGATTGCCTTCATAATCATAGCACCTCTCCAAATAACAGCCTCTCCCTCTTTCATTAAAATTCCCATAGACATAATATCTACGCCATAAGCATTTAAAGGTTTTGCTTTATTTCCAATTACTTCAACCTCTTTTCCATTTACACCCATCATTCTTGGAATATTTGGTCCATAAATATCAGCATCTAAAATACCAACTTTTTTACCTTGCATAGCTGCTGCAATTGCAAGATTTACAGTTGTAGTTGATTTTCCAACTCCACCTTTTCCTGAGCTTACCATTACAATATCTTTTATTTGTGGTGCGATGTTTTGACCACTTACGCTATTGCTTCTTTGTTGCTCCTCTTTTGGTTTATTAAAAACTAAATTAACATTTAAGTTAGAAAGAGCTTTTGGAATCTCTCTTCTTAACTCATCTTCAACCTCTTTTGCTGTTGAAGTAATATCTAATAGTATTGTGCAATTATTTGCATCTAATTTAATATCTTTTACAAATCCAAAATCAATTATTGATTTTGAGAACCCTGGGTATTTTACATTTTCTAATGATTTTTTAATATCTTCTATACTCATTTTAAATCCTTTTTTTAAACTCTAGGTAAAATTATAGTTTAAATAGGATAATTTTTGTCTTAAATTATTTATAGATATATTTTAAGATTATAAGTTACTATTTCATATAATTTTTTTCCAATTTCAAAGGATATAATAAAATGATTAAAAACTTTAACAAATATTTACAAATAGATGAAAAATTGCCAAAAACTATAGTAGATTTAGACAATTTTAGAAAATCCTCTTTTGAAAATCCAAAAGAGTTACTAAAAATTATTGCAGAAGATAAAAATCTACAAGCTGAGCTATTAAAAATTCTAGAGTTTAATTTTTTTGATTTTAAAAACAATAAAAGAACAATTATAAATCTTATAAAAATTACAAATCTTGAATTTATGACAGCACTGTGTACAGCTTTATTAATATCTAATACTCTACCTAAAAATCTTTTTGCTTATACAATTAGAAGTGATGAGTTCTTATACTCAAATACTTTAAGTATCTACTTTATAAATAGGTGGTTATCAAAATTTGATAATAGTTTAAAAAGTTCACTTTTAATACCAGCATTTTTAAAAAATATCTCAAAACCAATTATCTCAAAAGCTATTAGCGAGTATAAATTAGCAGAACAGTTTATTAGTGAGATAAATAGAAGTAGTGTAATAGCAGGTGAAGAGAAATTTACAGGATACAAAAGTTCAAGAGTATCTGCAAATATACTTAAACATTGGAAATTAAGCCCAAATATAATTTTGCCAATTGCATTTTTTGAAGATTTACAAAATGCTCCTGAGGCTTTTAAAATAAAATCTATGATTTTAAATGTTGTTAATAATATAACAAATCCAAAAGAGCCTTTAAATAGTTTAGATTTTGATAAAAGTCTAGTTATATTAAACGAGTATGAATTTGATACAAATTTTTTTAAAGAGAGTTTTAATGAGATAAAAAGTAGCATTTTTCAAGTAATTAAATAGTTTATAAGAAAAAAAGAGCTAGAATCTGTAACTTTTTTACTCAAATTCAAAGGAACAGATAATTGGAAGATGTTACATTAGTGGTGTTGTGTGCAGGAAATTCTACTAGATTTGAAAATGTATGCAAGAAACAGTGGTTAAGAGTTGAAAATGAGCCTTTATGGTTAAATGTTACTTCAAGACTAAACTCATACTCAAATTTTAAAAAAACTATTGTTGTCTCTCATGAAGATGAGTTAAGATATATGCAAAATTTTAATGATGATTTTTTATATGTTAAAGGTGGAGAGACAAGACAAAACTCTATTAAAAATGCTTTGAATTTTGTAGATACAAAATATGTTATGATAAGCGATGTTGCAAGAGCTTGTATATCTAAAGATATGATAGATAGAATATTAGAGCTAAAAGATAAAGCAACTTGTGTAGTTCCTGTTTTAGGTGTTAGTGATACTGTTATTTATGAGAAAAATACAATAAATAGAGATGAGGTAAAGCTAATACAAACTCCACAACTATCACTTACAGATGTTTTAAAAAAAGCATTAGATACAAATATTGAGTTTACAGATGAAAGTAGTGCTATTAAAAATAGTGGCTATGAAATCTCTTATGTAAAAGGTTGCGTTAAAGCAAAAAAACTAACATTTTTAGATGATTTAGATGAAATTCCTTGTCTAAAATCTCCATCAAAAAACTTCTTTACAGGCTTTGGTTTTGATTTGCATAGTTTTGAAGATAATAAACCAATGTTTTTAGGTGGAGTAGAGCTTCCATACTCTTATGGGTTTAAGGCTCACAGCGATGGTGATGTTTTAATTCACTCTTTAATTGATGCTTTACTAGGAGCTATTGGAGCTGGAGATATTGGAGAGTTTTTTCCTGATACTGATGAGAGATTTAAAAATATTGATTCAAAAAAACTTTTAGAATATATTGTTAGATTTGTAAAAAATGTTGGATATGAGATTGTAAATGTAGATATTACAATAATTGCAGAGCAACCAAAAATAAATCCACATAAAATAGAGATAAAAAATAGTCTAAGCCAACTTTTAAATCTTCCAAAGCAGTTTATAAATGTAAAAGCGACAACTTCTGAAAAAATAGGAAGTATAGGAAGAAAAGAGGGTGTTGTAGTTCAATGTGTAGCAAATGTAAAATATTATGAATGGGACAAAAAATGAATATATTAATAGTAGAGAATGAGAGTTATTTAGCACAAAAAATTGTATTAAGACTTCTTGATGATGGTCATAATTGTGATTATGTAGAGAGTGTTAATGTTGATAATCTTACAAAAGAGTATGATACTGTTTTGTTATCAACAACTCTTCCAAGTAGTGTTTGCAAAGCAATAATCAAAAAATACTCTAAAAATGCAATAATCTTACTTTTGGTTTCATATATTTCAGATGAAACGGTAACTGATTTAATAAAAGATGGTGCAAAAGATTATATTATGAAACCATTTTTAATGGATGAGTTAGTACGAAAAATTTACCACTACAAAGAGTGTAGAGCAACAAGAAAAGAGCTTGCAATTTTAAAAGAGTATTTTGAATTTTCAACAAGTGATATTGATACAAGTGAACTTATTTTACCTCTATCATTCCCTCTAATGATAGAGACAAATTATCAAAGATATGCAGATAAAGTTGCTTTTGAGATTGCAAAAAAAGTAAATATGAGTTTAACTTTTGATAGTTTTTTATCAAACTCTTGGCAAAGAAAATTGGCAAATTTAGATAATAGAACAATTTTATATATTACAGATTATCATCTTCTAAAAAAGGGTTTAAAAGAGCAACTAAATAAACAAATCTCAGATAAAAATGTTTTAATCTGCTCTTTAGAGAGTTGTGATGAATATAATAATAAAAAAATAGTTTTTAATAATGAAAATAAAGCAAGTGACTCAAATATGATTATGTCTATAAATGATTATGTAAAGATGATAGTAAGCACTTATCAAAATAAATATCCAGATACAGAGTTATCTAAAAGATTGGGAATTTCAAGAAAATCTCTTTGGGAAAAGAGAAAAAAATTAGAGATAGAGAAGAAAAAATAATGAGCATGAGAAGATTTTTTTTAACAGTTGGCTATAGTGGTTTAAGTCCAAAAGCACCTGGAACAGTTGGAACATTTGTTTCGCTTTTATTAGGTTTAATATTGCTTGAATTCTTGCATGTTTCAACTCTATTTTTATTATCAATACTTGTAACTATTGTTGCAATTAAAGAGATAAATAAATATGAAAAAGAGTCAGGAGTTCATGATAGCAGTGAGATTGTTATTGATGAGTTAGCTGGTATGTGGTTAACCCTATCTATTTGTGGAATCAATAGTGAAAATGCATATATTTTAGCACCACTTGCATTTATATATTTTAGAATATTTGATATTTGGAAACCATCTATTATTGGAAGAATTGATAGAGATGTAAAGGGTGGTTTAGGAGTTATGGGAGATGATATTGTTGCTGGAGTTTTTGCAGGTATTTGTACAGCAGGAACATGGCAACTGATTAATATGTTTATTTTATAAATTTAAGATATAAAATATAAAATATTTAGTTAAAATTGCTTCTATTGTTTTTAAACAAGTAATTATAAAAAAAGGGGTTTGAGAAGATGTTAAAATTTGGTTCTTTAGTTTTAGTGGCAACAGCTTTTGTTTTTGTTGCTTGTAGTGGTGGTACACCAAAGTGTGCTGATGAGGTTACAAAAAATTTAGTTATTGATATTGCAAAAGATGAGTTAACTGCTCAAGGAATGAGTTATTTAATTCCACTTTTAAAATTTGAAGTAGATACAATCAGAACTACTAAATATGATAAAAATATTGATAGATATGAGTGTGCTGCAAATTTTATAATGACTGGAGAGAATGATACTAGTACATTACCTATAACTTACACAGTTGAATCTACTGATAAAAAAGATGAGTTTTATGTAAATGTTTATGGATTCTAAAAGATAATTTTATATAAAAATTATATTGAGCAAAGATTTTACTCTTAGCTCAATATTTTTTACTATTTTACAAGTTTTGCAAACTCTTTGTATATTAAAGAGTTTGAAATTGGAGTAAATTCACTACTTAAAATATCCTTGTTTTTATATTTTAAAGCTACAGCACTATTATTAAAAAGTTTTAAAGAGATAGCTTCTGCAAGATTTTCAAAATCTTTTATAGAATACTCAGTGTTAATTGCGTATATTTCAACATTCTTTACACCTTTTATAGGGTGGCTTCCAGATTTAATAGATTTTATCTTTTCAAGTTTTGCACCACTTGCAAGAGCAAGTAAATAGTGTCCTAATCCAACAGCAAAAATTGGAATATTTGCATTTATTAGCTTTTCAATATTTTTAATCTCATCTTGATATATATTTGGATTTCCAGCACCACTACTTAAAACAACTCCACCAATTTGTCTATCTTGATATTTTTTGATTATCTCATCAGGGTTTGTATTGTAAGGTACTACTTCAACTTCAAGCTCTGCTTCAACTAGTTCGTTTAAGAATGATTTTTTAACTCCAAAATCAATAACAACAACTTTTTTATCACTCATAACAGCTTTGTTATAATCTTGAAGTTCATCATTCCAAGCACCAGACTTGTGAACATATGACTCTTTTGTTGAACTATCTTTGATAAAATTAATCTCATCATATTTTTTAGCTTGGTTTAAAAGTTTTGCTAATTCATCTTTTGAAGATATCTTTGTAGATGCAATCATCATTAAACTACCTTCATCTCTTACAGTATGAGTTAAGAATCTTGTATCAATATCACAAATTCCAATTACATCTTGCTCAATTAAAAACTCTTTTAAGCTTTTATTAGCTCTGTAATTTGAGTATTCATCATGGTAATTTCTAGCAATTACACCAACACAATGAGCTTTAGAGCTCTCCATATCTGCACTGTTTGTTCCAGAGTTTCCTACTTCAGTAGATGTAAAATTGATAAATAATCCAGCATTAGATGGGTCTGTTATTAGCTCTTGATGTCCAAAAGTTGTATTATTGTAAACCAGTTTACCAATAGCAGTTTTATCTGCACCAAATGATTTTGCTTCTAAAAAAACACCATTTTCTAAATATATATAAATTTTTTGCATTAGATTAATCCTCTTTTAATTAGCTCCTCTTCATAGAGTCTATGATATACCAAATCATACTCATCTGTTCCAGGAATCAATTTTCTTTTGTAGTTTTTAAGTTTACTTAAAACCTCACTATCCGCTCTTTCAAACCCTTTTATAAAGTCATCCATCGAACCAAATATCACATTTTTAACTTGGTTGTCTGAACATGTAAAATGAATATAATCCTCCTCCCATAAAAAATCAATAATTTTGTGAGCAATATCAGAAAATCTATCTTCGTTATCTAAAATTACACCAAAATCATTTGCAAGCCTTTTTTTAGTCATCCAAAAAAGTTGCCGTCTATCAGCATTTAAATATTCAATCTCTTCCTCTTGAGCATCTAAAATCTCTTCAACTTTTTCATTTAAAGCCATCTCTTTTTCTATATCTTCATCTAAAATTCTCTCAATTTGTTCTTCAATACTAGCTTTATCTTTTCTTACTTCTATAAAGTCACAAGATACTAAATCTCTTGTAATTCTTTTGGCAACATACGCTGTATGATGTAATCTTAATCTCATTATTAGCCCCTTAAAATAGTATCGTCTCGTTCTGGTGAAGTTGAAATAATTCCAACTTTTACATTTGTTATCTCTTCAATTTTTTCTATATATTTTTTTGCATTTATTGGTAAATCTTCATATTTTCTAATTCCAACAACACTATCCCAACCATCAATCTCTTCATAAATAGCTTCAACACTATCCATATTTGAAGGCATATAATCGATTCTGTTTCCATTATAATTATATGCTACACAAATTTTAATTTTATCAAAGCCATCTAAAACATCTAGTTTCATTAAAGCTAATTTATCACAACCATTTAATCTACTTGCATATCTAACTGCAACAGCATCAAACCAACCACATCTTCTCTTTCTTCCTGTAACTGTTCCAAACTCTTTTCCAACTTCACCCATAGTTTTTCCATAATCTGTGAAATCTTCACTAGGAAATGGTCCATTTCCAACTCTTGTACAATAAGCTTTTACAATTCCTGTAATTTCACCTATATCTTTTGGATTAAGTCCAAGACCTGTACAAGCTCCTGCACTAACAGTACTTGAAGATGTTACATATGGATAAGTTCCATGGTCAATATCTAAAAGTGTTCCTTGAGCACCCTCAAGTAAAACTCTTTTATTATCTTCTAAAGCTTTCCAAACCATATTTGTAGTGTTTGTTATATATGGTGCTAAATTAGAGCTATAAGTTTCAAGCTCATTTAAAAGCTCTTTTTTCTCTGGAGTTTTAATCTCTAAAACATCAAATATAGCTCTATTTTGTTCAAAATAATCTAAAATATCATCACAAAGTTTTGCTGGATTTAATAAATCACCTGCTCTAAATCCATTACGGCTTACTTTTTCAGCATAAGTTGGTCCAATTCCTTTTCCAGTTGTTCCAATAGCTTTATCACCTTTTAATCTCTCTTTTGCTTGATCAATTAAAGCATGAAAAGGCAAATTTAAATGAGCTTTATCAGAGATGTACAATCTTCCTTCTAAGTTATCAAATTGACTCATCTCTTTTAAAATATTTAGTGGAGAAACAACAACTCCATTTCCTATAATATTTATAGCTTTTTTATTTAAAATTCCTGAAGGAATAAGTTGAAGCGCATATCTAACTCCATCAACCCAAATTGTATGTCCTGCATTGTGTCCACCTTGGCTTCTACAAACCATATCATACTTTTGTGCAAGCATATCAACAATTTTACCCTTGCCTTCATCTCCCCATTGAATTCCAACAATAACATCTGCCTTCATAACTATCCTTCTATCATTTTTAATAAATTATCTGTGTATAGTGCAAAACCTAATGAGCTAATTCCATCAGCTTCATACATTCCACCTCTACATAAAACAAAATTTTTCTCTATTACTCTGTAATAAATATCATTATAATATTTTAAGCTTCCATAATATAATGGAGCTATTATTATATTTGAGTATTTTACTTCTAAAGATTTTTTTAAAAGTTTTTGTAACTCATCTTTTAAAATATCTGGAACTAATTTTATAGCCTCTTCTAAACTTTTTATATCTTGAACTCTTAAAAGTTTATCAAGCCAAGATATTTTTAACTCTAATAGCTTAGAGATATCACCATTTTTAAGAAGTTCAATATCAATATTTAACTCTTTTGCTAAAATTCTTGGAATTTTTATATTTGATATTTGTAAAATTGGCTCTATATTTAAAGCTTTTAAAATATTAGCTGTTAAATTTAGTATATCACTTATATTGTCGTGTTCTATCCACTCACAACCTATTTGATAATCCTCACAACTAGGATATGAAAAAACAGGTTGGATATAGAACCATTTTTTTTGTTTTGTAGTTCTTCCTAATCTTTTTGTAATAATTCTTACAACATCTAAAGTTGAGTCAGCCCTTAAAGATACTTGCTCATTCTCTTCATCTGAAAATTTAATTAGTTTTTTTTCATCTGTTATTGATTGATGTTGCGAATATGAAAAATTTGGTGTTAGAATCTCTTCAAAACCATTATCTTCCAAAATATCACAAACTCTATTTTCTAAAACTCTTTTTGCTTTTGCTGTTTTACCAAAATAAAGACGGCTACCTTTTGGAATTTCGTGTTCAAAAATCATAATTGATTAATTTCCTTTATAAAATGTCTGAGCAAAAACTCTGTTTGCAGTTCCATCAAATGTTCTAATTTTTAACTCATCCATAACCAGCTCAATAGCATTAACAGCCCAAGATGCTTCAAAATCTTCAACTAATCCCATATGATTAATTCTAAATATTTTTCCAGCTAAGTGATCTTGACCACCTGCAATATCAACATTGTATTTTGTTTTTAAAAGTTTTCTAATCTCATTTGATTGTTCTGTATAAACAGTTGTCATAGCATTTGCAGGATTTTTTGGATAAATTTCAAATCCCATTGCTTTTAACGCTTCTTGAGTAGCTTTTGCTCTTAAAGCTGTTTGTTTATAAAGATTTTCAAATCCAATCTCTTTGAACTTTTCTAAAATTGCTTGTAATCCCATAATCAAAGTTGTAGCAGCTGTCCAAGCAGTTGTATTTTTTCTTTGATTTTTTAACTCTGTTGCTAAATTAAAGTAGTAACCAGCTGGTTTCTCTTCAATTTTTGCAACTGCTTTATTTGACAATCCAATCATTGCAAGACCTGGAGGAAGCATAAATGCTTTTTGACTTCCAGTAATAAGTGCATCAATATTTGTTACATCTATTTTTTCAACACCTAAAGCTGTTATTCCATCTGCTACTATCATAATTTCTGGATTTATTTTTTTAACTTCTTTTGCTATTTCTTCAACAGGATGTCTTAATCCTCCAGCACTCTCACAAACTTGAATAAATATTGCATCAATATTTGAATCATTTTTAACTGTGTTTACAACATCTTCAACGCTTACAGGAGTGTTCCACTCATTTTTTAACTCAATATAATCAATATTGAAAGCTTTACATATTTTTCCAAATCTCTCTCCGAATTTTCCAGAGTTGATTGTTAATGCTTTTTTTCTAGTTAGGTTTGTAATACAAGCCTCCATAGCACCTGTTCCACTTGATGCTAACATTAAAACTTCACTCATATCGTAAATTTCTAATAGAAGATTTCTAGTCTTTTCAAAAATTTCTTCAAACTCTTTTGTTCTATGGTGAATTGTAATATCACTCATAGCTTTTCTTGCGAATTCTGGTACAGGAGTTGGACCTGGAGTTAATAACATATTCTTTATCCTTATAAAATATAAAATTCAATTAAAGCTGTAAATTATAGTCAAAATTAGATTATTTTTTGGTTAAAAGAAAAAAACAAAAAAATAGCTTGACATTATTACTAATTAGTAATATAATTTTGCCAAGCTATTTTTTATAGTCAATTATTTATTCAAAGGTTTAGAGTGTCAGATATAAAATCATATAGTGCAAGAGTTCAAAAATCAATGAAAACTGTTGTTAGATTAGATAGGATTTTTAATAGAATAAATAATATTACAGAAAACCATTTAAGTAAATATAATCTAACATTTAATCAATTTAAAGTATTGGAAGTTTTGTACCATTTAGGTGATTTAAATATAGGTTCAATTACAAAACTTACTTCAAGCACACCAGGGAATACAACAGTTGTTGTACGAAACCTAAAAAGAGATGGATTTATTGAATCAAAAAAAGATGAAAAAGATGCAAGAGCTTCGATATTATCAATTACAAAAAAAGGTAAAGAGTCAATAGAAGAGGTTTTTCCAAAGCACTCTGAAAATCTTGATGATTTTATGAAAATATTAAGTGATGAGGAATTAAATACTCTATACGATTTATTAGATAAGTTATATAAAACAAATAAAAAGGATTAGTTATGAAAAATTTAAAATTAGGATTATTGTCAGTTGTGTTATCTTCATCTTTGTTTGCAGGTGATTATGTAGTTGACTCTTCTCACTCAAATGTAGGATTTAGTGTAAAACATATGATGGTTTCAAATGTTGTTGGAAAGTTTAATGATTTTTCTGGAACATTTGTTTATGATGAGAAGAGTAATAGTTTAGTTTCACTAAAAGGTGAATTAAAAGTTGCATCAATTGATACTGCAAATTCAAAAAGAGATGGTCATTTAAAAGGTGATGATTTTTTTGATTCAAAAAAATATCCAAATATTACTTTTAAGACAACAAAAGTTCAAAAAGATAGAGTTTTTGGAGATATTACTATAAAAGGTGTTACAAAAAATATTGAATTAAAACTTGAAAATGGTGGAGCATTTGCTCTTAAATCAGGATTTTCTTTAAGTGGTTTAATAAAAAGAAGTGATTTTGGAATTACTTGGAATAAAGTTTTAGAAGCTGGAGCTGTTGCTGTTGGAGATGAAGTTAAGTTGATAATCGATATTGAAGGAGATTTGGTTAAATAATATTTAACCAAATTTAAAAATATGAATCCAACTCTATTTATATCTCATGGAGTTCCAAATATTATTTTTAGTGATTTAAAAAGTAAAGATAATATTAAAAATATTTCAAAAAAAATAGCTAAACCAAAATATATTATTATAGTTTCAGCTCACTATATGACAAGAGATTTAAAGGTTATAAATCCTTTAGCAAATGAGATTATGTACGATTTTTATGGTTTTGAAAAAGAGCTTTATGATTTTAAGTACTCTATTAATAGTAGTGAAAATTTAACCAAAAATTTAATAGATAGTTTGAAAAGAGATTCAATAAATATTGAAATTGATAAATCAAGAGTTAGTTATGATCACGGAGTTTGGACTATTTTATCTATGATGTATGATAAGTTGGATATTCCAGTTTTACAACTTAGTATTGCTAGTAGTTACTCTATTGAAGATTTTATAAATTTAGGTGAAAAATTAAAAAAATTTAAAGATGAAGCATTAATAATTTGTAGTGGAAGTGCAACTCACAATTTAATAGATGCAAGTAGCAGTTTTGAAGTTAAAGATTATGCAAAAGAGTTTGATGAGAGATTAACAAATATTATAGAAAATGCAAATGAAGAGGATTTAAAAAATATTACAAAAGATAAAAATTTTTATAAAAATCATCCTACGCTAGAGCACTTTATTCCTTTGCTTATAGCTTTTGGAAGTGCTTTTAATAAAAAAGGAAGATCTTTTAATAGTGAGATGATATATTCAAATATCTCAATGAGAAGTTTTATTTTTGATGAAAAAGAGGTGTAAAATGTTAAAAAAATTACCAAAAGAGAATATGGGAAAATCAAATCTTGGGTGGTTAAAAAGTAGATTTCATTTTAGTTTTGCAGAGTATAGAAATCCTAAAAATGTACATTTTGGAGTTTTAAGAGTTTTAAATGATGATTTAGTTGAAGCAAAAACTGGATTTGAGATGCACCCTCATGAAAATATGGAGATTATTTCATATATAATTGATGGTGAGATTACTCATAAAGACTCTATGGGAAATAGTGAAACTTTAAAAAGAGGTGAAGTTCAATATCTTAGTGCTGGAGATGGAATATATCATAGTGAAAAAAATGAGAGTGATAAGATTTTAAGATTGCTTCAAATTTGGGTTTTCCCACCACAAAAAGGACTTCCACGACTTTATGGTTCAAAAAGATATACAAAAGAGCAAAGAGATAATAAACTTTTAAATATAGTTTCAAGTCAAGATGGAGATAATGATATAAAAATATATCAAGATGTAAATATTTATGTAAGCGAATTTGATAAACCACTTGAATATGAGATTAAAGAGAATAGACAAGTATATTTTGTACAAATTGAAGGAAGTTCAACTGTAAATGGAGTCGCATTGGATTTTGGCGATGCAATGGAGATTACAAATGAGAATAAATTAACAATCAATCCAATCTCAAAAAGTCATATTTTATTTATAGAAATGAAACAATAATATATTTTTTACTATACTTCAATAAAATTTTACAATTTATATAGAAAGAAGTAAAAATGGATCCGAAAAAAAGGTTTGATGTAAAAGTAGGTTTAAAAGTAAATATTGTATTAAAAGCAGATCAAAGAACAGGTAAACTAACTCAAGGAGTTGTAAAAGATATTTTAACAAATTCACCAACTCATCCACATGGAATAAAAGTAAGATTACAAAATGGAGATGTTGGTCGTGTTCAGCAAATACTTTAAAAAAAAGATTAAATTATGAGTATAAAAATTGTTTTAAATGGAGCTGGTAGAATTGGAAAATCAATTTTAAAACAGCTTTTAAATGACGAGAATTTTGAAATTGTAGCAATCAATGAGATAAATCCATCTGTTGAAAATATAGTTTACTCTATAAACTATGATTCAACTTATGGAAAACTAAATGATAAATTTAAAGTTATAGAAAATAGTTTTATACAAAATCAAAAATCAAAAATCAAAATTACAAACTACAAAGATATATCAGAGTTAAATTTAGATGGAGTTGATATTTTAATTGATGCAAGTGGTCAAAAAACTGATTTAAATAAATTAAGAAATTTAAAAGTAGATAAAATAATTTTAACTCATCCTCAAAAAGATGCCGATATAAATATAGTTTTGGGTGTAAATGAAGAAAAAATCGATTTAAAAAATCATAAAATAATATCTACAAGCTCTTGTAATGCAACTGCACTTCTTCCTGCTTTAAAGCTAATTGATGATAAAAAAGAGATTATTTGCGGTGATATTGTAACTATTCATCCGCTTTTAAATCATCAAAGAGTTTTAGATGGAAGCTTCGTTCAAAGTGCTACTAGAGATGTTGATTTAAACTTTGAATTTGGAAGAAGCTCAACTCAAAATATTATTCCAAGTCAAACAACTACTATAAAAGCTTGCTCTTATGTTTTAGAAAAATTTAATTCAAATTTAATAAGCTCAAACTCTCTTAGAGTTCCAACAGATACAGTTGGAGCTATAAATGTAACACTTTTTACAAAAGAGATTTCAAGCAAAGATGAGATAAAAAATCTTTTTTTAGAGTTTGAAAGAAATCAAAAATTTCCAATTGTTTTAAACAATTTTGAAGCACTTGTTTCAAGTGATTTTAAAAAAGAGAAGTTTACAACTATAATTGATCATAGATTTTTGGAAGTTAAACAAAATATGATAAAACTACTACTTTGGTATGACAATGAGTGGGGATATGCCTCTAAAGTTGTTGAGATTTTAGATTTTTATAGGAAAAAATATTCTCAAGATTTCTCTTGAGAATAAAAAACTTAAAGTTGTTTTCCAATTCCTTTTGTAAGATTAAGCATAAAACTTAATCCTTTTAAAGTCTCTTCATCTCTCATAAGTTTTAATAGCCCTAAAAGAGATTGCTTGTTATTTTTAGCATTTTCTCTTTTTGCATATCTAACTGCATTATCCATGATAAATCCAGCTGTTGCTAGATTATCAACTGTTCCAATCATTTTTTCAACCATTGGTTGAGTTGTCATTTCAATATTATCAGATACAACAGCCAAAAGATCAATAAGATTATCAATTCTTCCTGTTTGAACCAACATAGTCATTTTGTCTTCTAACTCTTGCATCTCTTTTGTTTTTAGAACTTCTACTTTATTACTCATATTTTTCTCCTATATCATTCCACGAGCAGCAGCCCAGTAGATACCTTTATTGAAACCTTTTCTTACAAAACTTCCTAATTTACTACAAGGAGTTGGTTTTACATCTTCGTTGTAATCATACCAAAGTGGCATTCCACAAGATAATCCCATTTGAGCAATAGCAATAACTAATCCATCATAGCTCTCTGTCGTGTAACCATGTCTTAATTCTGAAGCAATATTATCAGCTACTACATCTGTTTGGTTGTGAATTGTTCCACCAGCTTTTGAAACAGGTAAATCAACTGTATCTCCTAAAGTATATATATTGTTTTGACCAATTACTTTAAGTGTCTTTTTATCTGTTGGTAACCATCCTTCATTATCTAAAGCTTTTGATAAACCAGAGTTTCTTATAAATTCAACAGCAACAAATGGTGGTGTTGACATTAAAATATCAAACTCTATTTTTTCACCTTCTTGTGAATAAGCTACTTTATTTTCTGCATCAACTTTATTTAAAGTAAATCCTGTTTTATGTTTGATTCCAGCACCATCAAAAATTGAAGGTAATACTTTTGAAGTTGGCTCTTGTAAAAATAGCCCATTTGTAACAGCTTGTGCTTCTGTTGGGTATGTATATATAATCTCTACATTATCTCTAATTCCTCTTTCTACTAAGAAATCATGCAACATAATTGTTGTCTCAACTGGAGCAATACCACATTGGTGTGGAATATTTGGAGTTTTTGGGAAGTTTACAGTAATTAAAACTCTTCCTTTTTCCAATTTATGAAATTTCTTAGCAAGTTTCATAGCACCTTCATAAGTATAGAAAATATCTCCACCTTCTGCTAATCCTGGGATTCTTTCAGGTGCAGCTTCACAACCTGTTGCTAAAACTAAAAAATCATAATCAAATTTTTTACCACTTTTTGCTTTTATGAAATTGTTTTTTGTATCAATTTCAACTGCTTCTTCAACTTCAAATTTTATTTCGCTCATAAGAAGAGATCTTTGCTCTCTTACAAATTCGTAACCTTCAGATTTTCCAAAAGCAACATACATAGCTCCTGGTCTATAATAGTGATTTTTTGAATTAGATATTAAAGTAATTTCTACCTCATCCTTATCTATTTCAGGCATTAATTTTTTCGCAAGGTTATTTGCAGTCATTGTTCCTGCTGTTCCCCCACCAACTATAAGAATTTTTTTTCTCATCTTACTTCTCCTAATATTAGATAGGAGAAAACAATAACAAATATAAGTAAGCTTTGTATAAATTATTTATAAATTTTGTATAAGTTTTAAAGATTATTTATTTTGTAACCTAAGCCTTTTATATTCTTTATAAGTTTGTTATAAGTTTTTTTTCTTAAGTTTGTAATAACCATTCTAACAGCATCAGCACTTACTGTTTCCTGCCAAACACTATTTTCAAGTTGCTCAATGCTTACTATACTATTTTTATTATTTATAAGATATTCTAAAAGCTGTATCTCTTTTTTTGTAAGACTTATTTCTAAATTATCTTTGCTTATATTTTTTTGTTTATAGTCATATAAAAACTCTTCTCCTAAAGATATTTTTTTATCCTTTGAGTTTTGTTTTGTTAGTTTAGAAGATATCGCAACCAATAACTCATCAATATCTATTGGTTTTTTGAAATAAAAATGAACATCTGATTCAATTACTCTATTCATATATTCTGGGCTATTAAATGCTGTCATAACTGCTCTTATTGTACTATTTTTTATTAGTGCAATTTTTTGTAAAAGATGCAAACCATCAACATGTGGCATCTCAATATCAGAAATAACTACATCAAAAGATTTATTATTAAAAATTTCAAGTGCTTGCATTGCATCTTCTGCTGTATAAACTTCTTTAAAATATATTGCCAAAATTCTACTTAACCATTTTAATGTACTTATATCATCTTCAACAATTAAAATAGATAGATTTTGTAGCTTTTTATGAATATTTTCCATATTATTCCTTTGCTAACATAATAGTAAATTTTGCACCATCTTTAATATTTCTTACTTTTAATATACCATTCATATGATTTTCTATTATAACTTTTGACATATAAAGCCCTATTCCACTACCTTTCTCTTTTGTAGAGAAATATGGGTCAAATATTTTTGGCATATCCTCTTTTTTTACACCCTCTGCATTATCAATTACATCTATTTGTATATTGTTATTAATATCTTTTATCTCAATTTTTATCTTTCCATCAACTATATTTTTTGAAACAATTTGCATCATAGCATTGTGAATTAGATTTAAAATTACTTGCCTAAACTCATTTGAGAAACCAAATATCTCAAAATTTCTTATATCTTTTTTCTCTATCTCTATTTTTATATTGTGATGATTTAGTTGAACTAATATTAATCTTATAGCATCTTCTATACTAATTAATATATCAAATTGTTCTTTATTTTTATTAATTCTAAAAAATGTACTAAAATCATCTATTGTTTGTGACATATAGTTTATTTTGTTCATAATATCTGATTCTATTTCTTGTAAAAGAGTATTGTCTATATTTTTTTGTGAAGATATATGTCTTAATCCTTGAACAATAATTCCCAAACTATTTAATGGTTGTCTCCACTGATGTGCAATAGAATCTATCATTTCACCCATTGCTGCTAATCTTGATTGATGGCACAATAATTCGTACTGTTTTGTTCTTTTTGAAACTTCAAGCTCTATTTGCTTCTCTAATTTATCTTGATACTCTATCTCTTCTGTTATATCTGAAGTAATCATAACTATCTCATCACGGCTTTCTAAATAAGATAAAGACATACTTGCATTTATTCTTTGACCTGATTTTGTAATACAAATTTTCTTAAACTTTTCAATACTTCCATATTGTATAGCTTTTTCAACAGCTGTTTGAGAAGGAGCTGAATATTCAGGAGAAGATAAAGAGATACAAGATTCTTTATATAGCTCTTCCATACTATATTCCATCATATTTTGGAAGAATTTATTTGCATATAAAAACATTCCATTTCTATCTAAAATAGATATCCCATTTGCAGCTAAATCAAAAACGGCTTGAAGCTCCTCTTTTTTTGATCTTAACTCTTTTAAAGATTTTTCTAACTTTGATTGAACTTTACAATAAAGTGTTATATCGTAAAAATAGAAAATATTTTTTTCAAAATATATCTCATATTTTCTTTTTTTCCATTTTATATTAAAGGTTTTTCTATTTTGTTTTTTAGCTTTTTTGAGGTTTTTGTAGTTTTTCTTATTAAAAATATCTTTTAGTTTTTGCCCTGATTCAATTTTTATACTCTTTTTATTACCAAAAATTTCTAAAACTAAATCTTTTTTAACTTTTAAAATAAAAAACTTTGTACTGTTTTTTAAAATATTTTCTTGTTTCATAAAGCTATAAGAGATAGATAGAGTTTAATTCTATCTATATAAACTCTACTTTTCTCTCTCCAACTTTTAACTCACCAATTACATAACCATCAGTTGAAGCTAAAATAGAGTCAACATTTGAAGCATTTACTACAAGTATCATTCCAACACCCATATTAAATGTTCTATACATCTCTTCAAGCTCTACATGTTTGCTCATAAATTCAAATATTGGAAGAACTTTGATTTTAGCTCTATCTACAACAGCAGTTAAGTTTTCTGGTAAAACTCTTGGAAGATTTTCAGTAATTCCACCACCTGTAATATGTGCTAATGCATTTATTTTATCTTTGTTAGCTTTAAACTCTTTTACATAAATTCTTGTAGGTTCAAGTAAAACATCTTTTAATTTTTTACCTAAAAAATCATCCTCTAAACTCATGCCAAGTTTTTCTAAAAGAAGTTTTCGCACAAGTGAAAATCCATTTGAGTGAACTCCAGAACTTGGAAGAGCAATTAAAACATCTCCAGCACTTACTCTTTCAACTCTATCAAGCTCATCTTTTTCAGCTATTCCTACACAAAAACCAGCTAAATCAAAATCACCCTCTTTATACATACCTGGCATCTCAGCTGTTTCTCCACCAATTAATGCACACTCGCTTCTAATACACCCTTGCGCAATTCCTTTTACAACTTGTGTTGCTTCTTCAACTTCAAGTTTTGCAGTTGCATAATAATCAAGGAAAAATAGTGGCTCTCCAAAATTACAAAGCAGATCATTTGTACACATAGCAACTAAATCAATACCAACAGTGTCAAATTTTTTAGCATCAATTGCTAATTTTAATTTTGTTCCAACACCATCTGTTCCAGCTAAAATAACAGGTTTTTTGTAACCACTTGGAAGTTCAAAAGCACCAGCAAAAGAGCCAATTCCTCCAAGAACTCCAGGAATCATTGTAGATTTTACATAAGGTTTGATATTCTCTACAAACTGATTTCCTGCATCAATATCAACTCCTGCATCTTTGTAACTTACCATTGCCATAATCTATCCTTTGCTTTATTGCTCTTAAAATTTTTTTGGGTATTATAACCAAAAATCATTAAATCTTAAGGAGTATCAAAAATGAGCAGTTTTAAAAATGCTATTGCATTAACAGGAGGAATAGCAACAGGCAAAAGTACAGTTTGTAATCTTTTAAAGCTACATGGTTTTTTTATTATAGATGCAGACAAAATTGCTCATAAAGTTTTGGATGAAAATTATCAAGAGATTGAAAATATGTTTGGTAGTAAATATGTTGAAAATAAAAAAGTTTTAAGAAAAGAGCTTGGAAAAATAATATTTTCAAATGAAGAAAATAAGTTAAAATTAGAAGCTTTGCTTCATCCTTTAATCAAAGAGGAGATTTTAAAAGAGGCAAAAATTTGTGAAGAACAAAATAGAGCTTATTTTGTAGATATTCCACTATTTTTTGAAAAGATGAATTACCCAATTTCTAAAGTGCTTGTTGTTTATACTCCAAAAGATATACAAATTAAAAGATTGCAAAAAAGAGATAATATAGATGAAGAAGAGGCTATTTTAAAAATATCAAATCAAATGGATATAGAAGATAAAAAAACAAAAGCCAATTTTGTAATAGATAATTCAAAAGATTTAAAACATTTACAAGAAGAGGTTGAAAGAGTATTGGCACAAATTTAAATATAAATCTTATTTTTATTCTATAAATGATAAAATTTTATCTAAAGTTTTTATAGACCAAATTTATAATAAAATCTTATTTAAAATTTAGAAATATTATAAGTTTGTTTTATATTAAACTTTAATAATTCACTAAAAAAGGTTGCAAAATGAGTGAAAAAAATGAAAATTTAAAACAGATGCCTTATAGAAAAAAAAGATATATTGCTTATATTATTGCTTCTATTGTATCTTTGTCTTTACCATTTATTCAAATAAATGGAAATCAAATCTTCCTACTATCTTTTGATAAAAAACAACTTCATCTTTTAGGAACAGCTTTTGATATGCAAGAGTTATATTTAATGCCATTTTTATTAATGTTGTTATTTATAGGAATTTTTGCAGTTACAGCAATTGGAGGAAGAGCTTGGTGTGGTTGGGCATGTCCTCAAACAATTTTTAGAGTAATTTATAGAGATTTAATTGAATCAACACTGTTAAAACTTAGAAGAATAAAAAATAAACAAAAAGATATTGATTTAAGTAAAAATGCAAACAGAGTTAAAAAAGCTGTTGGTGTAGTTTTATGGTCTATCTTAGCTTTAGTTGCTGCTTCAAACTTTATGTGGTATTTTGTTCCTCCTCAAGACTTTTTTGCTTATATTCAAAATCCATTAGAGCATATGTTTTTAATAGGATTTGTTTTGGCAATTGCAGGATTTTTAATCTATGATGTAATCATTTTAAAAGAGGATTTTTGTGTATATATATGTCCATACTCAAGAGTTCAATCTGTTTTATATGATAATAATACTCTTCATGCAATCTACTCAAATCAAAGAGGAGGAGCTATTTATAATGACAAAAAAGAGAAAACAATATTTAATATAAAAGATTTTAAAGATCCAAATAGTGAGTGTACAGCTTGTGAAGCTTGTGTGACTGTTTGTCCAACTCATATTGATATTAGAAAAGGTTTACAACTTGAGTGTATAAACTGTTTAGAGTGTGTTGATGCATGTACTACTGTTATGGGAAAACTTGGAAAACCATCTTTAGTTCAATGGTCAAGCACAAATACTATTGTTGAAAATAAACCAACAAAAGTGTTTAGAAAAACAACAATTATGTATATGGTAGCTTTAACTTTAGTTTTAGTTTTATTGTTTGCTATGAGTAGAGAGAAAGAGTATATGCTTTTAAATGTAAATAAAGATACTGAACTTTATAAAATTAAAGAAGATAATATAGTAGCAAATAACTATACGCTATTGTTTCAAAATACAGAATCTGTTCCTTTAACATATAATATAGAGATAGTTGACAACCCTGGTATAGAGATTAAAAGATTTGAACCATTTGTTTTAAGTCCTAAAAAAATGGCTAAAAAAGTTCTTATTTTAGAAACAGATAAACTTTTAGTAGATGATAAAACAAAAGATACTCCAATAAGTATTACAATTAAGGCTTATGCGCAAGAGAATCCTGAAAAAGTTGTAGTATTTAGAAAAGCAACTTTCTTTTTTCCAAGATCAGATAAACTTAAATAAAAAGATAGCAAGATTAACTTGCTATCTTATATTTTAAATAACTTCTTATCAATATTTAGATAAAATCACAGCTTATATATTTTTCAAACTTATTAAATTTAACGGAGTATTTTTATGACAAAATTCATTTTTGTAACGGGTGGTGTTTTAAGTTCTTTAGGAAAAGGAATAACTTCTGCATCCATTGCTGCAATTTTAAAACAGTCTGGTTTTAAGGTAAGTATGTTAAAAATTGACCCGTACTTAAATGTGGATCCTGGAACTATGAGCCCATTAGAGCATGGAGAAGTTTTTGTTACTGCTGATGGCGCTGAAACAGATTTAGACTTAGGAAATTATGAGAGATTTATTGATAGAACTTTAACAAAAAAGAATAGTTTTACAACAGGTCAGGTTTATCAAAGTGTAATTAAAAGAGAGAGAGAAGGTGGATATCTTGGTAAAACTATCCAAGTTATTCCTCATGTTGTTGATGAGATTAAAGATAGAATTTTTGCTGCTGCTGAAGGGAATGAGTTTTTAATTATTGAAATTGGTGGAACAGTTGGTGATATAGAGAGTCTTCCATTTTTAGAAGCCATTAGATCTATTAGACATGAACTTCCAAAAACAAATACAATGAATATTCATGTTAGTTTAGTTCCTTATATTAAAGCAGCTGGTGAGCTTAAAACAAAACCAACTCAACACTCAGTTCAAGAGTTAAGAAGAATTGGAATTACTCCTCATATGTTAGTTTGTAGAACAGAAAAAGAGTTACCAAAAGCATTAAAAGATAAATTAGCACTATCTTGTGATATTGATAGAAATGCAGTTATTGAAGCTGGTGATGCTCAATCTATTTATCAAATGCCACTACATTTTATAAAAGATGGTATTTTAAACCCTCTTCAAGAGCATTTTAATATTAAAATTAAACCAAATATGGAAAAATGGGATACTTTAGTTAAAAATATTTTAGTTCCTCAAGATGAAGTTAATATTGCTTTAGTTGGTAAATATCTTGATTTAAAAGAGTCATACAAATCTTTAGTCGAGTCACTAATCCACGCTGGAGCTCACTTAAATACAAAAATAAATATTCATTGGTGTGATAGTGAAAGAATTGAAGATTTAGGTGTTTATGAAGTTATTGGAAATGTTGATGCAATTTTAGTTGCTGGTGGATTTGGAGCAAGAGGTGTTGAAGGTAAATTAAAAGCTATACAATATGCAAGAGAGAATAATATTGTATTTTTAGGAATTTGTCTTGGAATGCAACTATCAATTGTTGAGTTTGGAAGAAATGTTTTAGGACTTGAAGATGCAAACTCTGTTGAATTTGATGAGAACACAACAAATCCAATGATATATTTAATTGATGAGTTTATAGATCAAAGTGGACATAAACAATTAAGAACTAGCAAATCACCAATGGGTGGAACTATGAGATTAGGAGAGTATCCATTTACTCCACTAAAAGGCTCAAAATTACAAAAAGCTTATGGAGACAAAGATCAATATTTTGAAAGACATAGACATAGATATGAAGCAAATCCAAAATATAAAGATGCTTTAGAGAAAGCTGGAATGATTGTAAGTGGAGAGTCAAATGGGCTTATTGAGGTGGTTGAACTAAGAGATCATCCTTGGTTTGTTGGAGTGCAGTTCCATCCAGAGTTTACATCTCACTTAGAGACACCAAATCCAATTATTTTAGAGTTTGTAAAACAGGCTAATAAACCAAAATAATGTCGAAAATTACAAAGCAGAAGCTTTTTGAAATCTTAAATGCAAGACATTTGAATAATCCATATTCAAAGCTTGCATCAATACCATCTCCAAACAGTTTTAAAGATATAGATATTGCATCAAAACGAGTGAAAGAGGCTATAGAAAACAAAGAAAAAATAACTATAGTTGGTGACTATGATGTTGATGGAGTTGTATCAACTACAATTATGTTAGAGTTTTTTAACTTTATTGGTGTAAAAGTTGATTATATAATTCCAAATAGATTTGAACATGGATATGGCTTATCTCCTAAAATTGCACAAATGATTGATAGTGGTTTAGTTATTACTGTTGACAATGGAATAAGTGCCTATGAAGCCTCTATCATTTTAAAAGATAAAAATATTGATTTAATCATAACAGATCACCACACTGTAGGAGATAAACTCCCAGTTGCTCTTGCAATTATTAATCCAAAACAAAAAGATTGTAATTTTGAGTTTAAAGAGATTTGTGGAGCTCAAGTAGCTTGGTATTTTTGTGCTGCAATAAAAAAGCAGATGAATATAAATGTTGATATGTCAAGTTTTTTAGATCTTCTATCTTTGGCAATAATTGCAGATATTATGCCAATGACAACTCTTAATTATACAATGGTAAAACAGGGTTTAAAAAAGATGAAATTCTCTTCAAGAGAAGCTTTTAAGCTATTAAATCAAACCTTAGCAAAAGATATTTTAGTATCTGATGATGTTGGATTTATGATAGCACCAAAGATAAATAGTGCTGGAAGAATGGATGATGCATCTATTGCTTTAGAGTTTTTATTATCAAAATCACAAAATAGTGCTTATGAGAGTTTAGCTTTATTGGATGAGTTAAATAATTATAGAAAAGCACTACAAGAAGAGATTACTTTAAAAGCACAAAGTCAGATTAAAAATGAAGATAGAGCGATTGTTGTTTGGGGTGAAGATTGGCATGAAGGAGTAATAGGAATAGTTGCTTCAAAATTATCAAATAGATATAAAAAACCAGCCTTTATATTCTCAATAAAAGATAATCTTGCAAAAGGTAGTGCTAGAGCAAACTCTTCAATAAATCTTTATGATTTAATCTCAAATGCAAAAGATATTTTAAATGGTTTTGGTGGTCATAAAAATGCAGCTGGATTATCTTTGGATGCTTTAAAACTTGAAGAGTTTAAAGATATTATAAATAAGAGTTTAGACAACTTTGAAGATAATCTTCACGATGAGCTTGAAACTTTGGGTGAATTAGATGTTCAAAGTGTTGATTTAGAGTTCTTAGATATTATTGAGAGTTTTGAACCATATGGATTAGAGAATGAAAGACCTATATTTAAAGTTTCAAATGCAAATTTAATTAAATATGAACTAATTGGAAGAGATAAAAATCATTTAAAGTTAATTTTAAATAGTGATGGATATTTATTTGAAGCAATTAAATTTAACGAAAAGAGTTTAGATTTAAAAGAGAGTTTAGATTTGATTTTGTCAATATCGAAAAATGAGTTTAGAGGAGTTGTTAAACCTCAATTTCTAATTCAAGAGATACTATAAAACCAAAGGTCTTCTAGTATTCTCTCTTAAGAACTTCTCTTTTTCAAGCTCTTTTTGACTTTCTGGATCAAGAAATCCTTCAAGATTTAAAATCTCATCATCAATTTGTGTTCTCTCAAATGCACTACCTACAATATTTCCACTTCTAAGCTCTATTAATTTTATAAAAATATTTAAAGTTTTACTTGTAATTGAGTAAGAACCAACAAGCGCGTATCTTGAATCAACTTCATCTGATAATATCTTTTTATGCTCTCTTGTTAAAACATTTAGACCACTTTTACCAAACTCAAACTCTTTTGTAAGTTCAACTTCTCTAGTAATAATATTTTTTGAAGCTAATGTATCTTTTAACATATTTGATAATAAAAAACCAAGTTCTGAACGATTTTTTAAGTTATCAACATTTACAAAATCTGAAACTAAAACAACATCATCCAAATAGATATGCCTACTTAAATTTAAAGATGGTTTATCAACCATATTTGTAATCATTAAGTGAAAATTTGTAGCTTTTGTAATTGGGTTTTTGTATGAACAAGATACAAGAAAAAAAGAAAAAGAAGCTAGAGCTAAAATTAGCCCTAGCTTCTTTAAAAATAGTTGAGGCATCTTATCTCTTCTCATCAACTATTTTAATTGTTCTTAAAGGTGGACAATCACCAAATATAACACAATCATTTGCATAATTGTGATTATATGTAGCTCTTGCACTTGAGATTACTTTTCCAGTGATATTATCAATAATTCTTGCATTTAGAATTATTTTTCCAAGCTGTCTTGAGTATGTTCCAACAACAACATAGTTGCTAGGAATTTCACTTTTTAAGCTTTTTCTCTCTCTTGATAGAAAATATTCACCCTTATCATTTACAGAAACTGCTAATTGTCCCCTAAACTCTGTAACGCTAAAGCCTTTATTTGAAAGCTCATCAATCATACTCTCCCCTATAACTCTTCCAAACTCTGAAGTTTGTTTAAACTTATCAAGTTGTACAAAAGAAGTTACAATAATTGATTTGTTTGTATCAACTTTTCTATTAGTTACCATCTGAGTAGCCAAAGAAGCTATAGTTGCTTCAAGAGTGTTTTGCATTACAACTTTGTTTTGTTTAAAGTTTGCAATGTTCATACCATCACTCATAGATTTAACTCTATCATATTCAGAATTAGTATCCTGATTTTTATGGCTACACCCTGCGAATACAGAAATAACTGCCAAAAGAATTGAAAATCTTAAAAACTTTTTAGACATATGCTATCCTCTTTATAAATTCTTAAGATTTTATTTAAAATATACTTACAACAACTTTATATAAGCTACTATAAACAATTTTATATATAATATTTTAGAAAATTAAAAAAGGAGATTTTATGTCAAAAATTTTAGTAGCAATTTCAAATGGTTTTGAAGAGATAGAAGCTGTTAGTATAATTGATATTTGCCGTCGTGCGGGAATTGAAGTTATAACTGCTGGAGTTGAAGGTAAAAACTTAGTTGGTGCTCATAATATTAAAATAGAGATGGATAAAAAAATAACTGAAGTAGATTCAAGTGATTTTGATATGATAGTTCTTCCAGGTGGTCTTCCAAATGCTTTTACTTTGGCTGAAGATAAAGATGTTCAAAGACTTTTAAAAGAGTTTAAAACAAAAAATAAAAAAATAGGAGCTATTTGTGCAGCTCCTTATGCTTTACATACAGCTGATGTTTTAGAAAAAAACTATACTTGCTATCCTAGTTTTGAAAAAAAGATAAAAGATGATGGTTATCGTGATGATAAAAATGTAGTTACTGATAATAATGTAATAACTTCAAGAGGACCAGCAACTGCTGTTGATTTTGCTTTGGAGATAGTAAAAACTTTAAAAGGTGATGATATTTATTTTCAAGTTAAAACAGGACTTTTAGCATAATTAATATAAGCTCTCTTAGGGCTTATATTATATTAATATCTTCTCAATAAAATTTTAGATAAAATCTTTACTTAAAAAATAAAATAGAAGATTTATAGAATATGTCAAAAATACCACAATTTACACATTTACATCTGCACACAGAGTATTCACTACTTGATGGTGCAAACAAAATAAAACCACTAGCTAAAAAGATTAAAGAGCTTGGAATGACAAGCGTTGCTATGACTGACCATGGAAATATGTTTGGAACAATAGATTTTTACAACGCTATGAAAGCTGAGGGAATAAAGCCAATAATTGGAATGGAGGCTTATATTCATAATAGTGAAGATTTGAGTGATAAAACAAATAGACAAAGATTTCACTTATGCCTTTATGCAAAAGATGAAGAGGGATACAAAAATCTTATGTATCTTAGTTCAAAAGCATATATGGAAGGTTTTTATTACTATCCCCGAATCAATAAACAGCTTTTAAAAGAGCATAGTTCTGGTCTTGTTTGTAGTGCTGCTTGTTTACAAGGTGAAGTTAATTGGCATCTGAATACTCAAAATGAACGAAATGTAAAAAATGGTTCAAAGGGTTATGAAGAGGCAAAAAGAGTAGCCTTAGAGTATAAAGAGATATTTGGAGATGATTTTTATTTAGAGATTATGAGACATGGAATTAGTGATCAACTTTTTGTTGATGATCAAATTTTAAGAATCTCTGCTGAGACTGGAATAAAAGTAGTTGCAACAAATGATACTCACTACTTAGAGCAAAAAGATGCTGATGCACATGAAGCATTTATGTGTATTGCAATGAATAAACTCTATGATGATCCAAATAGATTAAGACATAGTGTTCATGAGTTTTATTTAAAATCTCCTGAGCAAATTTATAAACTTTATGCAGATATTCCTGAAGCCATCGAAGCAACTCAAGAGATTGCCAATAAGTGTAATCTTACAATAAAACTAGGAAATCCAACTCCACCAAACTTTAAATTTACAAGAGATAAATTAAAAGAACTTAATATTGAAATCCCAGAACCACAAAATGAGTATTCACTAGAAAATGATAAGGTTCTGTTTGCATTTGAGTGTAGAAAAGGTTTAGAAGATAGATTAAAGCTTGTACCTCTTGAAAAACACGAAGAGTATAGAGCTAGATTAGAAACAGAGATAAATATTATAAATAATATGAAATTCCCTGGATATATGTTAATCGTTTGGGATTTTGTGAAAGTTGCAAAAGATATGAAAATTCCTGTTGGTCCTGGGCGTGGATCTGCTGCTGGAAGTCTAGTTGCATATAGTTTAAAAATTACAGATATTGACCCAATTCCTTATGGATTACTTTTTGAGAGATTTCTAAATCCAGAGAGGGTTTCAATGCCCGATATTGATATGGATTTTTGTCAAAGCCGTAGAGGTGAGATTATTGATTATGTAGTTAAGCAATACGGACGAGCCAATGTTGCACAAATTATAACTTTTGGTAAGCTTTTAGCAAAAGGGGTGATTAGAGATGTTGCAAGAGTTTTAGATATGCCTTATGCAAAAGCTGATGCTATGGCAAAATTAATTCCAGATGAGTTGGGAATAAATTTATCTTCATCTTGGGAGAAAGAGCCAAAAATAAAAGAGCTATGTGAAGCAGATCCTCAAGCTGCAAGAGTTTGGGAGTATGCCTTGGCTCTTGAAGGATTAAATAGAAATGCAGGAACTCATGCAGCTGGAGTGGTTATCTCAAATGAACCACTTTGGAATAAAACACCACTATTTAAACCAAGTGGACTTGATACAATAGCTACTCAATACAATGGAAAATATATTGAAGATGTTGATTTAATTAAATTTGACTTTCTTGGACTTAAAACTTTAACTGTAATTGATGAAGCTATAAAATTAATAGAGCAAAGACATCAAAAAACAATAGATTTTAAAACTATAGATGTAAATGATAAAGGTGTTTATGATTTAATTCAAACAGGAGATACATTAGGACTATTTCAAATAGAGTCTGATGGAATGCAGGATTTATGTAAAAGATTAAAACCATCAAATTTTGAGGATATTGTTGCCGTTTTAGCACTTTATAGACCAGGACCTATGGAGTCTGGAATGCTTGATGATTTTATTGAAAGAAAGCACGGAAGAGCAAAAATTGATTACTTCCATGATGAGCTTGAAGAGGTTTTAAAACCAATACTTGAAAATACTTATGGAGTAATTGTTTATCAAGAACAGGTTATGCAAATTGTTCAAAGTGTTGGAGGTTTTTCGCTTGGAGGAGCCGATTTAGTAAGACGAGCAATGGGTAAAAAGATTAAAGAGGAGATGGATAAGCTAAAAGGTCAATTTGCAGATGGAGCCCAAGAAAAAGGATTTACTAGAGCTTACGCAGAAGAGCTTTTTGATTTAATAGTTAAGTTTGCTGGATATGGATTTAATAAATCTCACTCAGCAGCTTATGCTTTAGTTACTTTTTATACTTCATATTTAAAGTGTTATTATCCAGCTGAGTTTATGGCAGCTTTATTAACGCTTGAAAAAGATAATACAGATAAGGTTGTAAGATATGTTGATGAGGTAAAAAGGTTAGGATTAGAGTTATTTGCACCTGATATAAATAAATCAGACCTAGTTTTTTCAGCTACAAACATAGATGGCAAAGAGGTTGTTATGTTTGGAATGGGTGCTATTAAAGGTGCTGGTGATGTAGCCATAAACTCTATTTTAAAAGCAAGAGAAGAGGGTGATTTTAAAGATTTAGCAGATTTTATTTCAAGAATTGACTCAAGTAAGGTAAATAAAAGAGTAATTGAATCATTGGCAAAAGCTGGAGTTTTTGATAGTTTTGGTTACTCAAGAAATGCAATTTTAAGTCAAATAGAGAAAATTTTAGATGCAACAAATAAAGCTTCAAGTGCAAAAAAAATGGCTTTTGGATCACTATTTGGTGATAGTAGTGAACTTACAACAATAGATATAGAGCTTGATAGACTTCCTGAATATTCACAAAAAGAGATATTGGAGCTTGAAAAAGCAAGTCTTGGTTTTTATGTTTCAGGACATCCTCTTGATGAGTACAAAGATAAAATTGATAAGATTAATTATACTTTATCTTCACAAATTGATGATTTAGCAGATGGTAGCCAGATTTTAATAGTTGGAAAAATAGAGGAGATTGTTGAAAAAATCTCAAAAAAAGGTAGTAAATTTGGAATTGTATCAATTTTAGATTTCCATGGAACAGTTGAATTTATGCTATTTGAAGATAAATTAAAAGAGCTAAAAGAGAGTTTTGATTTAAATGAACCAATAGCTTTTAAGGTTCGAATTTCAAAAACAGAGCAATTTACAAGAATGAATGTTTTAAAAATAGAGACAATTTATGAAGCTCAAAAAGAGAAGGTTAAAATTAAACAAAAAGAGGAGCCAGTTTTACCTTTAACTATTGCAGTTCCTCTTAGTGATGATGAGTCTATTATGCACAAACTATTTGATATAGTAGTAAATAATCAGGGTAAAAGAGAGCTAAAGATTTTAGTAAAATCAAAATTGGCTGATATTGAATTAGAGAGCGGAATAAAGGTAAATGATAATTTAGAAAAAGAGATTTTAAAAGTAAAAGGGGTTTATATAATAGATGTTGAAAATTCTTCTAACAAATGATGATGGATACGATGCAATAGGACTTAAAGCTTTAATAAAAGCATTATCTCCTATTGCAAAAATTATGGTTGTGGCACCTGCAAAAAACAAATCAGCATGTGGTCACTCTTTAACATTGGATAGACCATTAAGATTGATTAGTCTTGATGATGAGTTTTATAAAATAGATGATGCAACACCAACAGATTGTATATACTTATCTTTAGGTCACCTTTTTAAAAATGGTTACCGACCTGATTTAGTAATAAGTGGTATAAATATTGGCTCAAACATGGGAGAAGATATCACATATAGTGGAACTTGTAGTGCAGCTATGGAGGCTGTAATACATGGTGTTCCAGCAATTGCTATATCTCAAGTTTGTAAAGATATGGGCAGAAGTTTTATTGTTGATGAAAGTTTTGAATTAGCTTGCGGTGTTGTTGTAGATCTTGTAAAAAAGATATCAAATAAAGAGTTTCCACTAGATGAAAGAAAGTTTTTAAATGTTAATATTCCACCACTAAAAGCTAATGAGTGTAAAGGAATAAAAATTACAAAAGCTGGATATAGAGAGTATGGAAATGATGCTCATAGACACATAAATCCAAGAGGAGAAGAGTATTATTGGATTGGACTTCATCCTCTTATTTGGAGAGCAAGTCCTGATGCATCTTGTGATTTTGAAGCAATAAAAGATGGTTATGTATCTATTACCCCTGTTATGCTTGATATGACTTCTCATAAAGATATAGAAAATTTAAAAAAATGGATAAATTAAAAAAAGGAAAACAAAATTATGAATTTTGAAAATTCAATAAACAAACATGTAAAAAAACTTGTAGGAGCTTTAAAGAGTGAAGAGGAGCTTCAAGAGGTGTTAAAAAGAAAGTTTACAAAAAAAGAGTATAAAATATTTGTTGCTTTTGAAGAGGGTAAAACTATAGATGAGATAAAATCTCTTGTTAAAGAGGATGATAGTGAAAAAATAAAAAAAGCTTATCAAACAACAATTAAAAAATTAAATCAAGAACTATTTAAAAAAGAGCTTGTTGAGTTTTAATTAAAGTTATTTCCAAAATTGGAAATAACTCTTTTATTTATTGAAATCTAGTTGTTTTATAGTTTATTTTTAGTTTGTGTTTTGTAGCTCTACCTTGAACTCGTTTTCTCCACATTTTAAAACTACTTCTTTTTAAAAGATCTCTCATCATATTTTTTACTTCATTTTCACTAAAACCATAAAGCTCTTTAATAGTATCAAATGAAACTCTATCTTGCCAAGCCATCTCTATGAGTCTATTTTTATCAGATTCACTAAAAGAGAATTGAGTTGCTTTTCTCTTACTTTTTTTTCTATTTTTGTTAAACTCAACTGCTTTTTGTTTATCAAAATACATAAACTACTCCTGAATTGTGTAGATAAGTTTTGTTTTATCAAATCCCATATTTGTAATTTTTTCTAGCAAGATATTTAAAGTTTTTTTATCCATAGATTTTTCTCTTGATAAAATCCATAAATACTCTTTTGAAGGAGTTCCAACAATTGCATATTTATAATTTTCATCTAAATCCAAAATCCAATAATCTCCATAAAATGGTCTAAAAAAACTAACTTTTAATTTGCTATTTGTCTCATCAACACTGTATGCAACAGCTTTAGCCTCTTTGAATTCATTTGTAGTTATTTTTGTACAACTATTTACAACTTTAATTTTATTATCATCTCTTAAAGAGTAGTTTGCTTTTACATTTTTACAATCTTTTTGAAAAGAGTGCTCATATCTAGCAATCTCATACCAATCTCCAAGATATTTTTTTAAATCTACTTTTTGCACAGTTTTTAAATCTGTTGGCTCTTTTGTTGCACAAGATACAAAAAATAGTGAAACGATTAAAAACATCACAATATTTAAATATTTTTTCATATAAACCCCTTTTTATTCTAAATAATAAAAAATAGATTATATATCAATAAATATTTATTTGTATAATTTTAATGTTAATTCATAGATAAACAAACAGTAAAAAGCTACAAATATACAGTTAAACTAAATAGAATCAACTTATGAAAATATTTATACTTTACCCAAACCAACTATTTAAAACAAAAAATATCCTAGTAGAGTATTTTGAAGATGGGAGTTATCTTGAACTTTATAAATCCAAATGATAAAAACAAGTTTTTACATAAGTTTTATAAAAATAGAAGAAAAGAGTTAAATATCTTTATGCAAAACGGCAAACCTTTTTTTGATAAATATAGTTTTGATGAGGATAATCGAAAAAAACTTCCAAAAGATATAAAAATTCCACCTACTTTGGCTTTTGAAAATGAGTTTGTAAAAGAGAAGTTTGAGAATTTTGGCTTCTATCAAGATGCAATTACAAAAGATACAAAACAATCTTTTTTATTTCATTCAAATATCTCAAGTAGTTTAAATATTGGTTTACTTGATTTAAAGGAGTTAATAGAAAAAATAGTAAATTTTGAGGCACCATATAATGCAAAAGAGGGATTTATAAGACAAATTATTGGTTGGCGTGAATTTATACTGCGTGTTTATGAAGATGATGGAATACTCTTGCGAAACTCAAACTTTTTTGAGTTTAAAAATCCAATTCCTAAAAAGATAATTGAAGCAAAAAGTGGAATACAAATTCTTGATGACACAATTTTAAAACTGCAAAACACAGCTTATAATCACCATATTGAAAGGCTTATGATTTTAGGAAATATATTTTTACTACTTGAAATTAATCCAAATGAAGTTTATGAGTTTTTTATGAAAAACTACATTGATGCCTATGATTGGGTTATGGTTGGAAATGTTTATGGAATGAGTGGTTTTAGTGATGGAGGAAGTATAACTACAAAACCATATATTGCAAGTTCAAACTATTTATTAAAAATGAGTGATTATAGTAAAAATGAGAGTTGGTGTGAAATTTTAGATGCACTTTACTGGAGATTTTTATATAAATACTCTTTTAAGTTTGACAAAAATCCACGAATGAAGATGCAAATAGCACTTTTAAATAAAATGCCAAAAGAGAAGTTAGAAAATCATCTTTTAGTTGCAAAAAAGTTTATAGATGATATTTTTATTACAAATTGAAATATTTTTGAATAAAAAAATTTATTTAAAGTAAAATTACAAAATGAAAAATGATATTTATGAAAAAATGGAAATTTTAGCAAATAGTGCAAAATATGATGTATCTTGCTCTTCAAGTGGAGTTGAAACTTCATATAAAAAAGGGGAACTTGGAGCAACTCACACAAGTGGAATTTGCCACACTTTCACACCTGATGGAAGATGCGTATCACTTCTAAAAGTTTTACTTACAAATATTTGTATCTATGATTGTGCATATTGTATAAATCGTGTTTCAAATGATATTCCAAGAGCTGTTTTTTCTCCAAGAGAACTAGCAGACATCACAATCAATTTTTACAAAAGAAACTATATAGAAGGACTATTTTTAAGCTCTGGAATTGTAAAAGATGAAGACCATACTATGACTTTGATTTTAAAAGCTTTGAAAATTTTGCGATATGAGTATAAATTCAATGGTTACATTCATATAAAATTAATTCCTGGTTGTTCTATGGAGTTGGTTGAAGAAATCGTAAAATTAGCAAATAGAGTAAGTTCAAATATAGAGCTTCCTAGTGATAAATCACTAAAACTTTTAGCACCAAATAAGACAAAAGAGAAGGTTTTACAACCACTAAAATTTGCACGAGATTTAAGTTTAAAAAAGGAGCAAAAACCAATAGGAATGAGTACACAACTAATAGTTGGAGCAACTCCTGAAAGTGATAGAGATATACTAAAACTTAGCTCTGCTTTGTATGATAAAGCTTTATTAAAAAGGGTTTATTATAGTGCTTATATTCCTGTAAACAATGACAAAAATCTTCCTTCAGTTGTGACAAAACCACCACTTTTAAGAGAGCATAGACTTTATCAAGCTGATTGGCTACTTAGATTTTATGATTTTTCTTGGGATGAGATAGTAACAGATGAATTTCCAAATTTAGATGAGGAGTTAGATCCAAAAACATTTTGGGCATTAAACAATCTAAAATATTTTCCAATGGAGATAAACACTGCTTCAAAAGAGGAGTTATTAAGAATTCCAGGAGTTGGAGCAAGAGGTGTTATGAAGATTTTAAGTGCTAGAAGATTTAAAAGATTGACTTTTGATGATTTGAAAAAATTAAAAATTTCAATCAAAAAAGCAAAATATTTTATCACTTGCAACAAAGAGTTTCAAAGGCAAGTTCCATTTTACAAAGAAAATCTCAAACTTGCACTTACAAAACCTGAACCAAAAAAATTAGTTCAACCAACACTTTTTGATGTTAGCTCAATTACAGGTGAGATATGATTTTACTTTATGATGGAACTTTTGAGGGGTTTTTATCTTTGGTTTATGAGGTTTATTATAAAAAATTAAAACCTACAAAAATATATAAAACTCTTCCAAATGAGATCTTATTTGAAGAGATTTTAGAGATAAACAGTTCAAAAAAGAGTGGAATAAAAGTTTTAAATGCCATAAAAACAAAATTTCCAAAAGAGATTTTAGAGAAAATTTTAAATATCTTTATGTGCGATTCAAAGGAGTTTGAAATGGCTCTTTTAGAGTATATTGTTATTGGTTTTAAAGATTCAAAACAGCTATACAATATAAACAACTCTTGCGTTTTTTATCTAAATAATCTTGAAAAAGAGTTGTTTAGAGTGACTCATAAATTAACTGGATTTATAAGATTTGAAGAGTTAGAAGATAAAACTTTATATGCAAAAATTGAATCCAAATTCAATGTTGTTTATTTTTTGGGAAGACATTTTCTAAAAAGATTCAATAACCAAAATTTTATAATCCATGACCTAAATAGAAAACTAGCTTTTGTAAAAATGCAAAATGATTACTCAATAAAAGAGGTTGCTTTTTTTGATGAACCAAATTATTCACCAAATGAAGAAAAATTTCAAAAACTATGGAAGAGTTTTTTTAGTGGTGTTACTATAAATGAAAGAACTAATTTAAAGCTTCAAACTCAAATGGTGCCACTTTTATATAGAACTTATATGAGTGAATTTAAAAATTAAACTATTTTATAAACCAAACTCTTATGAAACCTAAAGAGACCAAAATCAAAGCAAGATTTTTTAAACTATCATCAAAAAAGATTAAAAATATTCCAAATAGAATAAATGATAGAGATTTTAAGTGTGAGCCAAAATACTCTTTTAAATCTTTTTTTATAAACTCTAGTTGCTCTTTGTTTATTTGTACTTCAAGTTCACCTTTTGAACCTTTTGCAACTAGTTGTTTTAGATTTTTTATAAATTTAGGAAATGACTCTAACTCATCTAAAACTATTTGTGAAATTGTAGTTTTAACTCCTAATGCTTTTGGAAGATTATCTTTTAAAATTGGTAAAATATCTTTTACACCATTAAAATTTTCTATATAAGTTGTTCCTAAACCCTCTATTATTGCACTAACTCTTAAAATATAAACAGCATCGCTTGGAAGTTTAAATGGTAAATCTCTTGTACTTTCTAAAACTTCAAATGCTAGTTTTTGCATAGATTCACTAGATAAATTATCGTTTGAAAAAATTTCAAACATCTTTTGACTAAACTGGGCCATCAAAGCTTCAGGTGCTTCATAGCTAATAGTTCCAAGTTTTTTGTTTGCTCTTACAAAAGTTTCAAAATCACCTCTATTTGCACCATCAATTAGCTCAATTATCGCAACTCTTGAATCATTTGGTATATTTTTAACCATTCCAAAATCAAGTAAAATTAGCTCTCCATTTGCGTTTACAAGCAAGTTTCCAGGGTGTGGGTCTGCATGAAAATATCCATTTATTAACATCTGCTCTGTGTAGAAGTTTACAAGTTTTGAGATAATTTGTTTAAAATCAATATCATATTTTTCTAAAGAAGTTTTATCATCAAATCTAAAACCATCCATAAAACTCATAACTATGGCACTATTTGAGCAAAACTCTTCAAAAGGTTTTGGAAATAAAACTCCACTATCTTTATATGTAGCAGAGAACTTTTTTAAATTTTCAAGCTCAATTGTGAGGTTTGTCTCATCTTTTATCATAGATGAAAACTCATTTATAACAGCATCTATTGAATTTTTTGTGTAATATGAAAAAAGTGGTCTAAAAAGTTTGTTGAAGAAATTTAATATTTTTATATCAACTCTTACTTGTTTTTCAATATTTTTTCTTCTTAATTTAACTGCAACTTTTGTATCATCTTGCAAATATGCAATATGAACTTGACCAATTGAAGCACTAGCTATTGGCTCATTTTCAAACTTTTTAAAACACTCTTGCTTGAAAGACTCTTTAAAAACATTTTCAAAATCAGATTTAGACATTTTTGGAAGTTTGTCGTGTAGCTCTTTTAACTCATCTAAATACTCTTTTGAGAAAAAATCAGATCTAGTTGCCAAAACTTGTGCAAGTTTTATAAAACTAGCTCCCAAATAAAATATTGTCTCTTTTAGTTTTTTTGGCTTTAAAGCTTTAAGGAACAAAAAACTATCCCTTTTTTTAATAAGTAAAAAAAGAGATAGTAAGAATCTAAATATTAAATAGACTCTAAAAGGTGAGAAAAGTTTAAGATAGATATAAAAAGTTTTTATTTTAAATCCTCTTTTAACTTCTCTAAATCAGCTTTTGTAGCAACTCCTAGTTCATCTAAAACCTCTTTAAACATATCTTTTATCTTAGCTTTAATTCGCTCATCTTCATCTTTTCCTTTTTGCTCTAAAGATTCCAAAAAGCTCTTTGCATCGCTAGTTTTGATTTTTCCTTTCTCCTCAAGAGTCTTTAACTCCTCTTCAACTCGCTCTTTTAAAAGTAACGCTCCACCAAGTCCTGTAAATAAAATCTCTTTCAACATAAAAACTCCTCTTTTTTTAAAATTTTAATAGAATTTAAAATTTTTAGTACTACTTTAATGCCAATTTATATACTTTTTTTATCTAAATACTCTCTAAACTCTTTTGCACCATCTTTTGAGCTAACAATAAACTCATCAATACCACTAAAATATATCTCAAGTTTTGATTGCTCAACACTTTTTATAGACTTTATCTTATCAACATTTACAATATAAGATCTGTGAACTCTAAAAAAGTTTTTATCTTTTAATATCTCTTCTAAATCCCCAATTTTCTTTTTTGCATAAACAAAGTTATCTTTTATTCGTATAATAATCTCATCTAAATCAGCTTTTATATAAAAAATATCATCCATCTCAACTAAGTAGATTTTATCAGAGATTTTTCCTAATATCTTTTTTGAACTATCTTTTTTTTCATCTTTATACAAAAATATTTTTTTTAATATTTTTTTGAGTTCAATATCTTCAACAGGTTTTAGCAAATAACCCATCCCACCTTTTTTAAAGGCATCTAAAGCATACTCTTCATAGGCTGTTTGAAACACTATAAAAGTTTTTGGCTCAATATTAAGTATTAATTCAGCTAGTTCTAAACCACTAAAATTGGGCATAGAGATATCCAAAAAAGCAGCATCAAATTTTGTTTTTGAAATCTCTTTTATAGCTTCTAAAGGGTCACTAAATTGAACTACATCAAAAATATTATTATCATTTAAAACTCTTTTTAATCTTGCAAGTGCCAAACTCTCATCATCTACTATTAATACTTTCAATTTTTGTCCTTTAAAATAATAGAAAAAGCCATATTTTCACTATCTGAAATATATTCAAGTTTTCCTATATTTAATATTTTCAGTCTATTTTCTAAATTTGATAAACCTGTTTTAAACTTGATATTGAAACTCTTTTTACCATCATTTAAAACCGTTATAGAGTTTTTGTCAAATTTAATATAAATATTTAACTCTTTTCCCAAATATCCATGTTTTATACCATTTTCAACCAAAAGTTGAATTGAAAATTTTGGTATTTCTTCTAGTTGTAAATTTGAGTAATCATCTATTTTTAAAACAATTTTATTATCAAATCTAATATTTTCAATTCCAACATAAGTTTGAACCATTAAAATCTCATTCTCAAGTGTAACTAAACTCTCTTTATTTATAGCATTTCTTAAAAATTTTGATAGTTGTAAAACCGCATTTTCAGCCTTCTTTTTATCGCTATAGATTAGTTGTGAAACAGAGTTTAGTGCGTTAAATAGAAAATGTGGATTTAACTCATTTTCAAGTGATTTTAATTTTGATTCTAAAATCTCTTTTGCTATTTGACTATTTTTATTTTTTAAAGATACAAATTGATGCAAAATCAAAGCTATTAGAAGTGTTAAAAAACCAACAACAACTGCAATACTAAACCAAAAAGAGCTTACTATTTCAACAACTTTAAAATCACTATTTAAATATATAAAAAAAGCTAGTAAAAACCCTAAAAATCCAGATAAAAAAGAGAAAAATAGACTTAAAACCGTCCAATATTTTTTATCTATTTTTGGAAGAATAAATCTATTTGAAGAGCTTATTAAAATTATTGCAAAAATAGCTATAAAAAAAGCTGTGCTTATGCTAAAAATAATTGTTGAAATTGTTTGTAAATCTTTATTTAAAAAATAGAAAATCAAAGATTGAAAAAATCCAAATAGTATTCCAATTATTAAGATATTTAACCAATCTTTTGATGATATTTTAAGTTCATCTTTTATCATTTTAAACCTTTTTATATTTAAGCTATTTTATCTAAATTAAGTTTTGGTTTAAAACTTTAACACCTAAAGCAACTCCAGGCCATCCTTGTCCAGCAAAAACAGAATCTCCAATATTGTAAAGATTTTTAAATGGAGTTGTAGAGCTTGGAATTTTAAAAATATTTTTAAGATTCAAAGGGGTTGCTCCGCAATTAAATCTATTTATATATCTTTTAAATGTTTTACTAGTTGCACAAAACTCTATTTTAATATCATTTTTTTTAATATCAGAAATATTTTTTAATAACTCATCTATTATAAAGTTTTTTGTAAACTCTTTTTGTTTTTCATAATCTTCTTTTGAAAGATTACTCCAAAAAAAAGCTTTTGTATGACATGAAATTGTAACAGAGTAGCCATTTTTTGATAGTTTTTCATCATCTTTGTGGCTAAAAGATACAAAAAAACTTTTTGATACACCATTTGGAATGGTATCTTTTAAAATAATTTGATAGTGATTTAAAAACTCTTTTTTTGACTCTATTTTTAGATAAATTACAAAAGCGCTTTGATCATAAAACTTAAATTTTTTATAGTAATTTTTAATATCTTCATCTAAAAAAATTTCACTACACTCAAATACAGGGGCATTTAAAATAACTTTTGAAGATAGATACTCATTTTTAGTAGAGAATAATCTATAAAAATCTCTCTCTTTTTTTATATATTTTATCTTTTCACTTTTTCTTACATCTATATCTTTTAACATATCATCAAAAAGTTTTCCCATTCCACCATTTGCATAAAAAATTTTATGAAAAGGGTATGATAAAGCAATTGCAAAAGATAGAAGTGGAATATCTTTTGAACTTGATTGAAGTGTAATTTGAAGTTGAGCATCTATAAAATCTTCATACTCTTTTGAAATATCACCTAAAACCTCTTTTATAAAACTTTTGGCACTTTTAAACATCAAAAATTTATACTCTTTAAAAAGTATCTCAACTGTTTTTAGAGTTTTTAGGTATGAATTTAAACTATATTTTGCAAAATATATATCTTTTAATCTCCAAAATCTCTCATCAATATCTTTTAAAGTCTGCCAAAAATATCTATTGTTTTTATGATAAAAAACCGTGTTTAAACTATCTAAGAACTCTTCAAAATCACATTTTATATCAATAATTTTTCCATCTATAATAGTTCTATATGCATAAGAACTCTCTATTAAATCAGGAGTAAAATTTGCAATATCAAATATATCTTTTAAAATATGATTCTCTTCATAACCAACAAAAGTTGTAGCCCCACTATTAAAATAGTTTCCAAATCTTTTAAAAGTAGATGCAGTTCCACCTAGGTTTTTATCTTTTTCAAATAGAACTAAATTTTTATCTTTATTTAAAATAGAGATTAAACTTCCACCAATTCCGCTTCCAATTACAGCTAAATCAATTTTATTCACTATTTGCCCTTTTAAACTCCATAATTGCTCTATTTCTTGAATAATTTATTCCTACAATCTGTCTTGGATAATTTAAAATAATATCCTCTTGAAGAGCATTTTCAGAATGTATTTTTTTTGGCTCTACATCTTTTAACTCTTTTAAAACGCTTTTTATAAATAAGGCTTCACTATCAAATTTTTTTGATTGTAAATATGGATTAAAAACTCTAAAGTATGGGACTGCATCAACTCCTGTACTAGCTACCCACTGCCAAGAACCTATATTTGAACTTGCTTCATAATCAAGAAGTTTTAGTGCAAAATACTCTTCACCTTTTCTCCAATCTATTAAAAGATTTTTTGTAAGATATGAAGAGGTAACCATTCTTAAACGGTTATGCATAAGACCTGTTTCATTTAAGTATTTCATACTTGCATCAATTATTGCAACTCCAGTGTTTCCTTCACACCACTTTTTAAAATCCTCTTCATTTTCATTCCAATTTACATTTATGCCATTTAGATTTTCAAATTGCGATTTTGGGAAATGGTATAAAATATAGTTGTAAAACTCTCTCCAAATAAGCTCTCTTATAAAAAAATCTATCTCTTTTTTTGAAGCTTTTAGCTCTTTTACTCTATTAAAAACCATTTTAGCAGATACAAGTCCAAATCTTAAAAAAACACTTAAATTTGAACTTGCATCAAGATAAAAAAAGTCTCTATTTTTTTGATAATTCTCTATTTTTTTTGAAAAAATATCTATTAATTCATCTGCACTTTTATATAAAAAATCTGGTAAATCTTGCTTTTCAAATCCCAATTCATCTAAGCTAGGAGTAAAACTATAATCAAAATCTAATTTTTTTATCTCTTTTGAAACTTCAAACTCTTTTATATGATTTGATTGATGAAGTGGTGAGAGATAGTTATAAAAAGGGGTAAAGACTTTATATGGAGTTTTATCACTTTTTAAAATATCTTTTGGATTAATTAAATATGAGTCCAAAAATCTTCTAAGAGGTATTATTTTTTCAATCTCTTCATCTCTTTTTTTTGCATAAAAATCAAAATCAACAGATGCTAAAATCTCATCAAACTTGTACTCTTTTAATTTTGTAAAGACATTTTTTGGGGTATCAAAAAATATTGCTAAATCAAGACCTATTTTTTGTAAATTCTCTTTTAATTCCAAAACAGTTTTATAGATAAAAGTTACTCTTTTATCATCTTTTGGAAGATTTTCTAAAATATTTTTATCAAAAATAAATATTGGTAAGACTTCACCTTTTGCATTTGCTAAAATCTCACTATCAACTACTCTTAAATCTCTTCGAAACCACAAAACTTGTCTCATTTATATGCCTTTAAATCACTTCTTAGTGCCAATTTTGATGGATATGGATTTAAAAACTTTTGATTTTTCAAATAAACTATATCAAATCTGTTTATATAGATATTAAAAATTTTAATCACACTAATAAGTGGAATTACTCTATTTTTAAAATCGTACATACTCTCTAAAATATCAACTTTTTCCTCTTTTGTTATATGTTTTTTGAAATATCCAAAAATATGAAGTAGAATATTGTAAGTTTTATTTAATGTTGACTTTGTAGCTATTGCTTTTAAAAACTCATTTTCATAATCTTTATAAAGCTCTTCAATATCTTTTTTTTCGCTATTTGCAACAATTTTGCCCAAGAGCTTATAAGAGTTTTGTGATTTTGAGTATATTAAATATTTATATGATGTGTGAAACTCAACTAAATTTGAAATTTTTTTCTCTTTTTTTAGAAAATTTTTTAAATCACTATATGCGTAAACTTGCATTAAGAAGTTCTCTCTAAGCCAAGCATCATTAAGCCTTCCCTCTTCTTCTATTGGAAGATTTGGCATTTTTTCTTTGAGTTTTTTTGCAAAAATACCAACTCCATTTTTAATTGAAGGAGCATTTAAAGGTTGATAAACTTTAACTCTCTCCATTCCACAAGATGGAGATGCTGATTTTAAAACAAATCCGCACAAATCATCACTACAAGCTTTTAAAGCCATCTTTTCACAAGCTTCTTCTAAAATAGTCGTTACATCTATTGGATTTTTAGTTGAGGTAAATATTTTAACTTCACCATCAATTAAAACTTGTCTAATAGCATCTCTTGGAGCACTCCAAATAGAGTTTTCAGGACAATATGGCAAAATATTAAAATACTCTTTTAAACTATTAAATACAAAATCATCCTTTGCACCATGACCATCATATCTGCACATATTTCCTAATAAGCAAGAAGAAACTCCCAAATTCATAATAAAGCCTTTTTTCTTATATTTTATAATACAAAAAAGCTTTTTTGTAGAGTTATTTTATCAATTGGTATATTTTTATAAAACCATTTTTATATCACTATGCTCACCAAGAAGTCTAAAAAGTTCAACTCTATCATCCTCATTGTGAACAATAAGCTCTAAGTTGTAGCTTTTAAATTTACCCTTTGCACTAGTTTTTGATGTTTTAATAGTGTGTTCTCTTTCTAAAACTATCTCTTTTACACATTTTTTAATATTGCAACTCTCTAAAACAACAAGTTTATACTCCCAAGAGCATGGATAATTTAGTTCTAATTTTTTATTGCTTAAATCTATCATCTTACAAAATCTCCACTTTTACCACCGCTTTTACTCTCAAGCTGAATATCTGAAATTATCATTGATTTATCAATAGCTTTTACCATATCATAAATTGTTAAAAGCCCAACACTAACACCTGTTAATGCCTCCATTTCAACTCCTGTTTGACCATTTAGTTTTGCAGTTACAAATAGTTTAAAGCTATGCTCACTTTCAAACTCTTCAATGTCGCAATTTATTCCAGTCAATAAAAGTGGGTGACACATAGGTATTAATTCACTTGTTTTTTTTGTTGCCATAATAGCTGCAACAACTGCTGTTTGAAGAACTGGACCTTTTTTTACAATATTATTTTTAATTGCATCAAATGCCTCTTTGCTCATAGTTATCTTTCCACTTGCAACTGCAACTCTTTTTGTATCATTTTTGTTAGAAACATCTACCATTTTTGGTCTATTATTCTCATCAATATGTGTTAAATTCAAAATATATTCCTTTTATTTAAAAGAATTATTTTATATTAAGATAGGTTAAATAGATATTAAGATTTTTTTAAATATAATCTTAGCTCAAATTTAAAAAGAAAGAGGGTGATTTTAGTGCCAGGCATTAAAGTTAAAGATAACGAATCGTTTGACGAAGCGTATAGAAGATTTAAAAAGCAATGCGACAGAAACCTAATCGTAACTGAAACTAGAGCAAGAAGATATTTCGAGCCTATGACAGAGATTAGAAAGAAACAAAAAATTTCTGCTAGAAAGAAAATGCTTAAAAAATTATATATGCTAAGAAGATACGAATCAAGATTGTAAGATTTGTTATTTCCAATAAAAAAGCCCAGCTCCTAGGAGTTGGGCTTTTTTTATGCTTAAAAAACAAAAACTATCTATACTCTAAAATAGAGTAAAATAGCCTTTATTTATAAACCGTTTGCTTCAATTAGTCTTGATTGATGATCAGCAATAAGAGGATCAATCACTTCATCAAACAAACCATCTTGCAAAATGTAATCAAGTCTATAAAGAGTTAAGTTGATTCTATGATCAGTTAATCTATTTTGTGGAAAATTATAAGTTCTAATTCTTCCACTTCTATCACCAGTTCCAACTTGCTCTTTTCTATTAGCACCCTCTGCTTCCATCTTTTTTTCCATCTCAATCTCATAAAGTTTTGCTTTAAGAACCTTCATGGCTCTCTCTTTATTTTTATGTTGAGATTTTTGGTCTTGGTTTGTTACTACAATACCAGATGGAATATGAGTAATTCTTACAGCAGAATCTGTAGTATTAACAGATTGACCACCGTTTCCACTAGCTCTCATTACATCGATTTTTAAATCACTCTCATTTATCTCAACTTCAACATCATCAACCTCTGGCATAACAGCAACTGTTATAGCAGATGTGTGAACTCTTCCTTGAGACTCTGTTGCTGGAACTCTTTGAACTCTGTGAGTTCCACCTTCAAATTTTAGTTTTGAGTAAACATGATCACCTTTTACTAAGATTACAATCTCTTTGTAACCACCAGCTTCACTATCGCTTGAGCTCATAATTTCAACTTTCCAATTGTTGTTTTCAGCATATCTTAAATAGCCTCTAAACAAATCAGCAACAAAAAGTGCAGCTTCATCGCCACCTGTTCCAGCTCTTAACTCCAAATAGATATTTCTATCATCATTTGGATCTTTTGGAATCATTAAAACTTTTATCTCTTCTTCTAAAACTGGTTTTTTTAGCTCAAGCTCTTTTAACTCTTCTTTTGCCAAATCTCCAAGTTCACTATCATCAAGCATCAATCTGTTCTCTTCAATATCTTCAAGAACTTTTATGTACTCTTTTGCTTTTTCTACAATTGGTTCAATACTTGATTGCTCTTTTGATAAAGATGTCATTCTTTTAATATCGCTAGTTATATCAGGACTCATTAAAGATTGAGTTATCTCATCAAATCTAGCAATAAATGGTTGGAGTTTGTCTTTTAGCATAAATTATATAGCGTTTACTTTTAATTGAAGTCTACTTACTTTTCTAGCTGCTGTACCTTTTGCTAAAATACCTTTAGAAACGCAGTGGTGAATATATTTGTTTGCAGTTTTCATAGCTTCAACAGCTTTCTCTTTATCTGCACTCTCTACCGCACTTAAAACATCTTTAGTGATATTTTTAATTCTTGTTTTGTAAAATCTGTTTCTTTCAGTCTTTACTAATGTTTGTCTAGCTCTCTTCTCAGAAGATTTATGATTTGCCATTTTTTTAACCTCTTTGTAAATTTTTAAAGGATAGAATACTACCCAAAATAACTTAAATTGAGTTTAATTTTAGGAAGATTTAATGAAACTATTTGGAACAGACGGAGTTAGAGGAAAAGCTGGAGAGTTTTTAGATGTAATTACTGTTATAAAACTTGCACAAGCTGCTGGAATTCATTTTAGAAAGCACTCAACTACAAATAAGATACTTGTAGGAAAAGATACTAGAAGAAGTGGTTATATGATTGAAAATGCACTTGTAAGTGGTCTTACATCGGTTGGATATGATGTTATTCAAATTGGACCTATGCCAACTCCTGCAATTGCTTATTTAACAGAGAGCATGAGATGTGATGCGGGTATTATGATTAGTGCTTCTCATAATCCATTCGAAGACAATGGAATTAAATTTTTCGACAATCATGGAGATAAACTAAGTGTTGAAGCAGAAAAATCTATTGAAGAGATTTTTAATAAGTGTGAGCAATTACAATCAAATCAAGCAACAGGAAAAAATATTGGTTCTTCAAAGAGAATAGATGATGTTATTGGAAGATACATTGTTTCAATTAAGAGCTCTTTTCCTAAAGATTTAACACTAAAAGGACTTAGAATTGTTCTTGATTGTGCAAATGGTGCTGCATATAAAGTTGCACCTACAATTTTAGAAGAGCTTGGTGCTGATGTAATTACAATTAATAATAAACCAAATGGATTTAATATAAATGATAATTGTGGAGCTATGCATCCTGAAAATGTTGCAAAGCAAGTTCAAGAGTATAGAGCTGATATTGGACTTGCACTTGATGGGGATGCTGATAGATTAGTTGTTGTTGATGAAAATGGAGATATTGTTGATGGTGATAAATTAATAGGTGCATTAAGTGTATATTTAAAAAATGAGAAACTTCTAAAAGGTGATGCTTGTGTTGCAACTGTTATGTCAAATAAAGCTTTAGAGGACTATTTAAATCAAAACCAAATTAAACTTTTAAGAAGCGATGTTGGAGATAAATATGTACTTGAATTGATGAAAGAGAATAGTTTAAATTTTGGTGGAGAACAAAGTGGACATATAATCTTTTCAGATGCAGCAAAAACAGGAGATGGATTAGCCTCTGCACTTCAAGTTTTAGCTTTGATTATTAAATCTAAGAAAAAAGCTAGTGAAGTTTTAAATCCATTTTCTCTATATCCTCAGATTTTAGTAAATTTAAAAGTAAATGAGAAAATTCCACTTAAAGATATTAAAGGTTTAGAAGAGATTTTAAAACCAATAAGAGAAAAAGGGATAAGAGATCTTATTAGATACTCTGGAACAGAGAACAAAATTAGACTTTTACTTGAAGGTAAAAATAAAAAAGATGTTGAAAACTCAATGAATCTTTTAGTTGAGTTTTTTAAAAAAGAGTTATAAAATGAGAAAAGAGATAAAAATAGCTCTTACTATTTTCATATCAGTTTTTATAATTGATCAAATTGTTAAATTTGGGTTTGCTTCTTTGGGATGGGATGCAAATGGAAGTATGATGAGTCTAAAGTTAGCATATAACTATGGAGTTGCATTCTCTATGTTCTCTTTTTTAGATACATATTTAAAATATATTCAACTTTTTATAGTTTTAGTTGGAGTTATATATTTATTAAAAAATAGAGATATTTTTTATAAATATTACATATCAATTGCACTATTAGCAGCTGGTGGATTATCAAATATTTTGGATAGATTTACTTATGGTGCTGTTGTTGACTATTTTTACTGGCACTATGGTTTTGAATTTGCAATTTTTAATTTTGCTGATGTAATGATTAATTTATCTGTTGCAATTATAATTTATATGCAAATTATGGAAAGCATAAAAGATAAGAAGCTAAAAGAAAAAGCTTAAACAAATTAAAAAAGGAAAAGCATGGAATTGCTACTAGTTATTTTATTTATAGTATTATTGGTTGCAATAGCAGTAATATTAAATAATATCTATCAAATTTTAAAAAATAAAGATAATAGATCAAAAAGTTTAATTAATGAAGATAACTTCAATAAAATTATCAATTATCAAGATAGTTTTGAGAAAAAACTAGGAAATATACATAAAAGTATTAAAAATATATCAAAAAAACCAAATAAGATAAAATCTCAAGAAATATCTTTAATAAAATTTGGATCTCAACTAGAACGATATGAAGGGTTTTTAAATCAATCAAAAGAATTTGAAAAATTAGAAGTTATAGAATCATTAAAATTAATCCAAACAGAACCTCAAGCAATAGAAGATACTAAGATTTTTTATTTATCAGAAATATCTGAGTTAATATTTACAAATAATTTATCTTTTGAAGATTTATTTATTGAAGAAGATTATTTTGATTCAATAAAATATATTTATTTTAAATTCAAAAATAAAAAGAAAATATCTGATGGTGGTGATTATAAAAAGTATGAAATAGATGTTATTTTTATGTCAAAAGATAAAGAAGAAATAGTATTAAAATATGAATATTTTGATAATAGTTTAGAAGAATTATTAGAAAAATATAAAGAATTTGAATATATGAGTTTTGACTCTATATCATATTATGAGAGCTTAAAAAAAGATAGTTATAGAATAATTTTAAATGATTTACAATCCTATTTAGACTATGTTGGAAAAGAATATTACAATAAAAACTTTATTTCAAATAACAAAATAGAAAAACTTTTAACTGAGCCATATGGAGAGTTTTACGATAATAATTGGCAAATAAGCAAAAAGAATTTTACTTATGTAGAAAAATATTCAGAAACTAAAAAACAAAAAGAGCTAGAAAATATGCTAGATAATGAATTGTTAGAATACTCTTTAAGTATCTTGTATGATACTTTTAGATTTTTATATAGAGAAAATAACAATAGATTTGAAGCAGTTAAAATCATAGATAGTTTAATTGAAAAAAAATATCCTTTAGCGTATTTGGTAAAAGCTATTTTACTTATTGATGGGGAATTTGTTTTAAAAGATTACTCTGAAGCAAAATCATTATTGAAAGAAGCTTATAATTTAGGATTATGCTCACCTGCTATTTTAGTTTGGAATGAAAATAATTTAGATAAATTTTAAAATGGACTTAGAAAAATTTCATTATATTAAATTCATTTCTAAAACAATGATATTTATTGATTAAAAAATAGATTTAAATAAATTTGGCTATAATCTAAGCCAAATTTTAAAAAAACAAAAAATAGATTAGGAAAAAATATGGGTCAAACAATAACAGAGAAGATATTTAGTGAGCATGTAGGAAAAAAAGTTTTTGCTGGAGAGATTGTAAGAAGTAAAATCGATATGGTAATTGGAAATGATATTACAACTCCAATTTCAATAAAAGCTTTTGAAGATGGTGGTTTTGAAAAACTTGCAAATCCAGATGGATTCGCAATAGTTTTAGACCATTTTATTCCAGCAAAAGATATTGCAAGTGCAAATCAAGCAAAAATTTCAAGAGATTTTGCTATGAAACACAATCTTAAAAACTTTTTTGATGAAAAAGATATGGGAATTGAGCATGCACTTTTACCTGAAAAAGGTTTAGTAATACCTGGTGATGTTATTATTGGTGCAGATTCTCATACATGTACTCACGGTGCTTTAGGAGCATTTAGTACAGGAATGGGAAGTACAGATATCTCTTTTGGAATGATTACAGGTGGAAACTGGTTTAAAGTTCCTGAGTCAATTAAAATTGTATTCAAAGGAAAACCATCACAATATGTAACTGGAAAAGATTTAATACTTGAAATTATTAGAATTTTAGGTGTTGATGGAGCATTATATAAAGCTTTAGAGTTTACAGGTGATACAATCCAATATTTAAGCATGGATGATAGATTCTCTTTATGTAATATGGCTATTGAAGCAGGTGCAAAGAATGGAATTGTTGCTTATGATGAGATTACAAAAGAGTTTTTAGATACAGTTGCTAAAAATAACAATGGATTAAGAGCAGAGCCAAAAATTCACTATAGTGATGAAGATGCAAACTATTGTCAAGTAATAGAGATTGATGTTGAAAAACTAGAGCCTGTAATTGCATATCCATTTTTACCATCAAATGGTCACTCAGTTTCTCAAGCAGTTAGTGATAATATAAGAGTTGATCAAGTATTTATTGGAAGCTGTACAAATGGAAGATTGAGTGATTTTAAGGTTGCTGCCCAGATTTTAAAAGGTAAAAAAGTTGCACGACATGTAAGACTTATTTTAACTCCAGGTACTCAAAAAATATTAAGAGATGCTACAAAACTTGGATATATTGATACTTTAGTTGATGCAGGAGCAGTTGTTTCAAATCCAACTTGTGGTGCATGTTTAGGTGGATATATGGGAATTTTAGGAGATGGTGAAGTTTGTATCTCTACAACTAATAGAAACTTTGTTGGAAGAATGGGAAGTAGAAGTTCTAAAATATATTTAGCAAATAGTGCTGTTGCAGCTGCAAGTGCAATTTCTGGATATATTACAGACCCTAGAAGTTTATAATTATGAATATAAATCCATTTGAAATACCTTGTGTTATTTTAAGTGGAGGGAAAAGCTCTCGTATGGGGGAAGATAAATCTCTTCTTCCATTTTCTTCTTCAAACTCTTTAATAGAGTTCCAATTTAATAGATTAAAGCCATATTTTAAAGATATCTATATCTCTTCAAAAAATGATAAATTTGATTTTTTAAAAGATAAATCAAAACTAATTTTAGATAAAAATCAAGATATTTACTCTCCAATTCTAGCTCTGCAAACAATACTTGAAAAGTTTGATAAAGTTTTTATAATAACAGTTGATACACCATTTGTAAAAATAGAAACAATAGAAAAACTAATAAACCATTCAAATAATTTTGATATTACAATTGCTCAAACATCTCAAAGAACTCACAATCTTTGTGGAGTATTTTCAAATAATTTAAATGAAACTATTGAAAAAATGATAAAAAACGATATTCATAAAATAAACTATTTAGTAAAAAATTCAAAATATCAAATTATAAATTATGATGATGATAATGAGTTTATAAATATAAATAATAAAAATGAGTATGAAAAAGCTTGTAACTATAAGGTAATCAAATAAATAAGATTAAGAATAACTTATAATTAGTAAGTAATTTATTATAATTTATTGGATATCATCATTATATTTTTTAAGGGAGAATTAAATGAGAAATAAAGAGTTTGAAAAAGCATTTGAAGTAATAGATAGTGAACTAAAAAAAGCTGGAATTTCAAGAAGAGAGGCGTTTAAATTAGCAGGTCTTGGTGGAGCAGCATTTTTAGCTGGAGGGACACAAGCTAGTGCCGCAACTGTTGCAAGCGCTAGTGAAGCAAAAGGAAAAATTGTAATTGTTGGTGGAGGATTAGCTGGTGTTTCTACTGCTGCTAGATTAGCGAATAGTTTAACAGATCCTGATATTACAGTGATTGAACCAAATCCTAAATCTGTATCATATCAAGCTGGAACTACACTTTTGGCATCAGGAGTTTATGATTCACAAGATGATTTAATTTATGAAACTAAAGATTTTTTTCCAAAAGGTGTAAAACTTATTTCTGATATTGCTGTAGATTTTAATCCAGATTCAAATGAGCTTACTTTGTCTTCAGGTGAAGTTGTAAAATATGATTTTTTAGTTGTTGCTGCTGGAGTTAAACTTGATTTTGCTGCAATAAAAGGATTGGAAGATATTGGAGAAGCTTATACAAATGGTGATGCTTCAAAAATATTGAATGTTTTTAATAATAATTCAATAACTTCAGTTTACAATATTCAAACTGCTGAAAATATGTGGAAAGAGACACAAAAATTTATTCAAAGAGCAAAAAGTGGTGAGAATTTAAAAGCAGTTTATACAGCTCCAAATACAGCTGTAAAATGTGGAGGTGCACCTAAAAAAGTTATGTATCTTATGAATTCAAGACTAAATGAAGCAAAAGCAAGAGCAAATGTTTCATTAGATTATTATGATGATAGTGGAAGATTATTTGGTGTTAAAGAGTATGCTGATGCTATTGAAAAACAGTTTATAGCAAGAGATATGAATTGGCATTTAAATCATAATTTAGTTGAGGTAAATGTAGCAAATAAAATAGCAATTTTTAATAAACATTGGGAAGAAAAAGGTGCTTATGATTCTGATTTAGAAGAGCATGAAGTTATTAAAAAGAGTCAAAAGATTGAAGTTTCTTATGACTTTTTACATATAACACCACCACAAAAAGTACCTGATGAGATAGGAAAATCTGCAATTGGATCTGCTAGAGGTTGGGTTCCAGTTGATAAAGAGACTTTGCAACATGTTAAGTATAAAAATATATTCTCACTTGGTGATATTGCTGCTGTTCCAATGGGAAAAACAGGTGGAACTGTAAGAAAACAGTATAAAGTTTTAGTAGATAATTTAATTTCAGCAATGGAAGGAAAAGAGTTAAGCTCAAAATTTGATGGCTATACAGTTTGTCCATTGATTACAGATATTGGAAAAGTTATGCTTGCTGAGTTTAATTGGAGTGCAAAACCAGCACCATCGTTTCCATTAGATCCAACTCAAGAGAGATGGATATGGTGGTTACTAAAAGTGTATATGTTAAAACCAATGACACAATATGGAATGTTAAGCGGTAGAGCTTAAAAATAGAATTAAAAAAAAAGGATTTAAAATGAGAAAATTATTGAGTGCACTATTGTTTTTAAGTATGTTTGTATTTTTAAATGCAAATGAAGTTATTGCTTTAAAAGAGCCTACAAGTGAAGTAAAAGAGTTAATACAAAAGTATAAACTCAAAGAAGTTGATTTTACTTATGTAAAAAAAGCTATTGGAGTTGGAAATAGAGGTTCTGTTGATGCAGTTTTAATTGATGCAAGACCAACTGCAAAATATGAAAGAGGAACAATTCCATCAAGTTTAAATATTCAAGATAATAATTTTGAAGAGGATTATAAACAGATATCAACTTTAGATAAAAACAAAGAGTTAATTGTTTTTTGTGGTGGTTATAACTGTACAAAAAGTCCAATAGTAGCAAACTTATTAAAAAATAAGGGTCATAAAAATGTTAAAGTTTATAGTGCTGGTGAACCTGAGTGGTCTAAAAAAAGTTATTTAGAAGTTGGAACTATTGTTGCAAAAACATATTATGAAAATAATAGCGCTCTTTTAGTAGATGCAAGACCATACACAATGTTTTTAAAAGAGACAATTCCTGGAAGTATCTCAATTCCTGACACATCTTTTGATAAGTTAGTTGGAAGATTTCCTATAAATAAGAGTGAAAAAATATTAGTATTTTGCTCAGGATTTGTTTGTGAAAAATCTCATATTGTCGCATCAAAGCTTTATGATTTGGATTATAAAAATGTAGTTGTTTATGCAGGTGGAGTTCCTCAATGGAAAAAAGAGTCTCTTCCAACAACAGCAAGTGCTTCTAAAAATATTGATAATAAACCTAAAAAAGAGAAAAAAGAGTTTAGTAAAAATGGAGCAAAACTTGGAAGTGATGAGGGTACTATTGATGGTGAGTGGTTAAAAGCACTTATTTTAGAAAATAAAGTTCCAAAAAATATTCAAATAGTAAATGTTTTACCAGCTAAAGATTTCAAAAAGGGAAATATTAAAGGTTCAATAAATATTGAAGCTGAAAAATTGAGTGCAAAAGAGCTTTTAGCAAAATTACCAAAGGGTAAAACTGTTGTATTTCATTGTACTGCAGGATCAAGATCTTTGGAGGCTTGGATTAAATTACAAAAAGCAGGTGTTGATATGAGTGAAATCTTATATTTTGATGCAAATGTTATGTGTAGTGAAAATAGTTGTAAAATTGATGTAAATGAGCCTTTAGAGTAAGGGCTTGTTTATAAATTATATATAAAAAAAGGGAGGATTTTAAAACCCTCCCTTTTTTATTATTTATTGCAAATTTATTATTTAAGAGCTGCTTTAGCTTGAGAAACTAAAGTTGCAAATGCAGCAGAATCATTCATTGCAAAGTTTGCTAAAATTTTTCTATCTAGTTCAATTCCAGCTAATCTAAGACCATTTATAAATCTTGAGTAGCTAATATCATTTAATCTACAAGCTGCATTGATTCTTATAATCCAAAGCTTTCTAATATCCCTTTTTTTCTGTCTTCTATCTCTATACGCATAAACAAGGCTTCTTTCTAATTGCTCTTTAGCTTTTCTAAAGTGTTTTCTTCTAGCACTATAAAAACCTCTTGCTAATTTTAATACTTTTTTGTGTCTTCTTCTTCTTACAACACCAGTTTTTACTCTTGGCATATTTTTCCTTTCTTTACCGTTATTTTTAATAAGGTGTCAGCATTTGCTGAACTTGTCCAATAAATTGGAGGGACAAAATTACTAAATAATTTTAGTAATTACGCTAAACATAAAGTTGAAAGAACACCATTTAAGTTTGTACTATGTACAGTTTGTGGTCCTCTCAAATTTCTTTTTCTTTTTTGAGTTTTTTTAGTTAAAATGTGGCTTCTAAAAGCAGAACCTCTTTTGATAGTTCCATTTTTCTTTACTTTGAATCTTTTAACAGCACCTTTAACGCTTTTCATCTTTGGCATAAAGAAATCCTTTCATATAAATTTGCATTTTCATAATGAAAAAGTTTTGCATTATACTTAAAAATATATTAATAAAAGTTTAAAAATAGAATAATATAAAAGAGAGGAAATCTCTTTTATAATTAGAAATAGTTTAGTCTTTTTTAGGAGTTACTAGAAGATTTACATATCTTCCTTCTAGTTTTGGCTCTTTGTCCATAACTGCAATATCTTCAACCATTGTCCAAATTTTATTTAAAACTTCAACTCCAGCATCAGGATTTGACATCTCTCTACCTTTTAGAAAAACTCTAAATTTAACATGATTTCCTTCTTCTAAAAACTCTCTAGCATGTTTTACTTTATAGCTAATATCATTTTCAGCAATTTTAACAGATAGTTTTATCTCTTTAACAACAATAACTTTCTGATTTTTTTTAGCCTCTTTTTTCTTTTTCTCTTGTTGATATTTAAATTTGCTATAGTCCATGATTTTTGCAACAGGAGGAGTTGCATCTGGAGCTATTAAAACTAAATCTAGTCCAAGTTCATCTGCAAGCGAAAGAGCTTGTGAAGTTGAAATAATTCCATAGTTTTCACCACTATCACTTGTACATCTAAGCTCTTTTGCTGTGATGTCCTCATTCATAATTACATCGTCTTTTCTTCTATCTTTACTCAAATTTTACTTCCTTTTAGTATTTTATTTAGATTGCTTATAAACTCATCTTTGCTTATATTTGATTGCTCTCTTTTTCTTCTATCTCTTAAAGCTATCATATTGTTTGCAACTTCTTCATCTCCAATTACAACAATCATAGGAACTCTTTGTTTTTCAGCCATTCTAATTCTTTTGTTTAGACTCTCATTCATATCATAAATGCTTGAATCAATATTGTTCTCTAGAAGCTCTTTTTTTAACTCTTTTGCATAAGCAACATGAGGCTCTGCAATTGGTACAAATATAACTTGAGTTGGAGCAATTGCAAATGGAAACTCTCCAGCACAGTGTTCAGTTAAAATTCCAATAAACCTTTCAAAAGAACCTAAAATTGCTCTATGAATCATTACAGGTTGCTCTTTTTCACCTTTATCATTTATAAATTCAGTTTTAAATCTTGATGGTAGGTTCATATCAATTTGAACAGTTCCACATTGCCATTTTCTTCCAATAGCATCTAGAATTTTTATATCGATTTTTGGACCATAAAATGCTCCTCCACCTTCATCAATTCCATAAGAGATATTTTTTTCATCAAGTGCATCCATAATTGCTTTTGTTGTTTTTTCCCAGAAAATATCATCACCAATTGCTTTTTCTGGTTTTGTAGAGACTTCAATCTCATATTTAAAATCAAACAGTTTTAAAAGAGAATCAACAAACTCTAAAACTTCAAAAATAACATCTTTAACTTGAGTTTGTGTACAGAAAATATGTGCATCATCTTGAGTAAACTCTCTTACTCTAAAAAGTCCATGCATAGCTCCACTCATCTCATGTCTATGAACAACACCATATTCAAAAAATTTAAGTGGTAAATCTTTATATGAAACTAAATCATTTTTAAAAATCTGAATATGACCAACACAGTTCATAGGTTTTATTCCATACTCTTGTTCATCAATAGTTGTAAAATACATATTCTCTTTATAGTTAGCATAGTGTCCAGATATTTTCCACATTTCAGATTTTAATATCTCAGGACCTCGAACTGGTTCATAACCTCTTATTCTGTGAGCTTTATATAAAAGATGCTCTAATTTACTTCTAAGTCTTGCTCCATTTGGAAGCCACATAGGAAGACCAGCTCCAACATCATCATTAAAAGTAAACAATCCAAGCTCAGTTCCAAGTTTTCTATGATCTCTTTTTTTAGCTTCTTCAATCATAGTTACATAGTCATTTAGAGCTTTTTTATCAAAAAATGAGATACCATAAATTCTTGTAATCATCTCATTCTTCTCATCTCCACCAAGATAAGCACCTGCAACTCGTGTAAGTTTAAAACTTCTAATCATTCTTGTATTTGGTAAGTGAGGACCTCTACATAAATCTTCAAAATCACCTTGTTTGTAAATAGTTAAGGTATTATCTTTGATATTTTTTAAAACAGCTTGTTTTAATTCATCATCTTTGAATTTTTCATAAAACTCCTCTTTTGTAGTCTCATGTCTTGTAATAGGAAGTTTTCTATCAGCTAGTTCCTTCATTTTCTTCTCGATTGCAGGTAAATCCTCATCTGAAATTTTACTATTAACTTTAAAATCATAGTAAAAACCTTCATTTACAACAGGACCAACAAAAAATTTAGCTTCTGGATATAACTCCTTAATAGCTTGAGCCATAAGGTGAGCAGTTGAGTGTCTTAAAATCTCTAATGACTCTTTTGAGTCATCTGCTTTAATAATATCACCAGTGATACTTAAAGCTTCAGCAGTCTGAAGGTCATATATTTGACCATCTTTTAATAAACCAATTTGTTCCAATGATTTCCTTCTTTCTGTTTTTATTAAAATGCAATTATTTTATCTTAAAAAAACTTAATCTTATAATATATAGAGATATTTAATAAAAATAAGTTACAATTTCTTATGATTATAAATATTTCAAAGATAAAAACAGAAGCACTTTTACTATTTTGTAGAGACTTAATTGATTCATATAAAGATGTTAAATTTGATTTTGGTATTAATAAAGAGCTTGAAGATCAATTTTTAAATATAAATGAAAATATCTATAAAGAGTTAAATTCTGTTTTAAAGCCAAGTAGTTATTATATACAAAATCAGAGTAATTTTAGAATCAAAGCAATATTTAAAGCATATAATTATCTAAATAAACAGGTTTCAAATAGATTAAAAGCAAATGAGAAATTTAATCCTTCAATGCTCTATTTCTCATTTTTAGCTCTTTGGTTTAATGAGTTAAATAAAGAGAGTCGAAGTAAAGAGTATATATTTTTTATTCTCTATCCATATGCAAATATTTATGATAAGTTTTTAATAAATATTGATAATCTTGAGTATAGAAACATTAATATAAAGATGATTGATTTAGCTGAAGATACTATTTTAAAATTTGATAATTTTGTAGTATAAAGGAGTTAATCCTTTATACTTAATTGAAATTTAGCAAGAAGGAACATTTCCTGAATCACTTGCAAACTCTATAGAGAAATCCATAATACTATTTATAAGATTTGGTTTTACACTTCCCATCTCATAATTTGGGCAAATTTTTTTAATCTCATCTTCTGCTTTTCCATCAGCTTTTATCTGTTTCCACTCATCTTGAGTATGTTTTAATGCAAATTTTGCACCATCCATTCCACAAGGCTCTTTTAGAAACTTAATAAAAGCTTTTTGACCTCTTGCTGAATCTGCAAAAGATGCAGTTGCTGTTAAACTTAAAGCTAAAATTGAAGCCATAAATATATTTAATAGTTTCATACTATTCTCCTAAATAAAATTTAGCTACAATTATATCTACTAGATATAAAAATCTTCTGAAAATATAGATAAAATTGAAAATGAATGGATATAAATGAGATATTTTTTACTAAAACTTTTTGTAGAGTATTTAAGAGTAAATGCCCAAAATATAAAGAACATAAGAAGAGTTGAGAATAATACTATTATAATTGAATTTAATAATAAAAATATTATATATTTTGATTTATCAAAAAATAATAGCTTAATTTATAAGACAAAAGAGCTAATTTCATCAAAAAAAGATTTTAATGCCCCTTTTGATGTTGTTTTGCAAAAAAGATTTAATAACTCAAAAATTGAAAAAATTGAACTTTATAACGATGATAAAATTATAAATATAGCTGTAAATTCAAGCAGTTCATATAAAAAACAGATCTCTATATTGCAATTGGAATTTACTGGAAAATATACAAATATTATAATTTTAGATGAAAATAGAGTTGTTTTGGAAGCTTTAAGGCATATTGATGAAGAGTCATCTTTTAGAGTTGTAAAAGTTGGAGTGAAACTAGAAGAGATTCCAAAAAAAGATTTTGTAGCAAAAAGTGAAAATATAGATGATATTGAAGAGTATTTATATACTATTTATGAGCAAAAAGAGCAAAATAATCTACAAGTAGTAAAAAAACAGAAAATTGATTTAGTATTAAAAAATATAAAAAAATTACAAAATCTTCTAAAATCTCTACCAAAAAAAGAGGAGTTACAGCTTGAATCAACAAATTTATATAATAAAGCGAACTTACTTTTAGCAAACCTTCACAATATTTCACCATATCAAAAAAGCGCTATTTTAAAAGATTTTGAAGAAAATAGTGTAGAAATAGATTTAAGTAGCATAAATAATCCTTCAAAATATACAAATGAGTTATTTAAAAAAGCAAAAAGATTAAAACAAAAAAGTCAAAATATTGTTATTGAAGAGCAAAATATAAAAGAGAAACTAGAGTTTTTAAAAAGATTGCATAAAAATTTAAATCTTGCAAAGAGTATTGATGAGTGTGAATTTTTATATCCAAAAAAAGAGAAAAATCAGACAAAAACTAAAAAAGAGAAAAATTATGAGAGTTTCTTTTTTGAAGGTTTTAAAATAATGCTTGGAAGTAATGAAAGAGAGAATATCTATCTTCTTGAAAACTCAAAAGCTAGTGATTTTTGGTTTCATCTAAAAGATAGACCATCTTGTCATGTGATTGTTCAAAATAGTAAAAAAGAGTTGCCACAAATTGTTATTGAAAAAGCGGCAACACTTTGTGCAAAATTTAGTTCAGATGGTGGTGGTGTTTTTGAAGTAGATTTTACTCAAAGAAGAAATGTAAAAATACAGCATGGTGCGAATGTACTTTATAATCCTTACAGTACAGTTGTTGTGAAAATTTGATTAAGAAGTTAAAGCTTATTTTTAGTATCATATTAGCATTTTAAAATATAAGGTTAGTCTGCTATGTTAGAAATTATTGGAAATTTATCAACTAGGGTTAAAACTGGAATAGTTTTAACAATTTTTGTACTATTTATAGGAATTATAGACTCATATTTTCTATTTTGGTTATTTTTTGGAACTTTACTAATGATTGCAGTAAGTGAGGCTAAAAACTTATATAAACTTGAAGATAAAAGTATCTATATTTATGTTTTACTTCTTTGGATAGCAATATATTTTTATCCATCACCAATTGATTTAATATTTATTGTTGCTATTGGATATGCCTCTCAAATTGCTTATAAAAGAAAGCTTGATAAAAAGATGATTCTACCACTTCTTTATCCAACAGCCTCTTTTGTATTTTTAATGACACTTTATAGCGAATTTGGGGTAATGGTTCTATTCTGGCTTTTAGTTATAGTTGCTGCAACTGATATTGGAGCATATTTTGTAGGAAAAACTTTTGGAAAAACTCCATTTTCTGAAACAAGTCCAAATAAGACTTTAGAGGGTGTTTTTGGTGGTATGGCTTTTGCAATTGTTTTAGGAACACTAACTTCTATAAGTGATATCTCATTTTTTGGAGCAGTTTTAGTTTCAGCTATTGTATCTTTATCTTCAGTATTTGGAGATCTGTTTGAAAGTTATTTAAAAAGAGCTGCTGAGGTAAAAGATAGTGGAAATATTTTCCCAGGTCATGGTGGAGTTTTAGATAGAGTTGATGGATATCTGTTTGGAGCGGTTGTAATGCTTGTTATGTTAAGGATAATTATTTGATTATTCTTGGAAGCACAGGATCCATAGGAGTAAATACATTAAAAGTTGCTAAAAGATTTAATTTGGATGTTGAGGTTTTAGTTGCTGGAAAAAATATTGATTTACTAAATATTCAAATAAAAGAGTTTAATCCAAAAAGAGTAGTTATCTCTTCAAAAGATGATTTACATAGAGTAAATCATCATAATGTATATTTTGGAGAAGATGCAATTTTAGAAGCGATAGAAGAGAGTAGTTCAAATATTGTTGTAAATGCTTTGGTTGGATTTTTAGGATTAAAACCAAGTTTAAAAACAATAGAGTGTGGCAAAAAATTAGCTTTGGCAAATAAAGAGTCCTTGGTTGTTGCTGGAAAATTTATTGATCAAAAAAATTTAAGTGCAATTGATAGTGAGCATTTTGGGCTTTGGTATTTGCTTCAAGATAAAAAAATTGATTCAATGACTATAACTGCAAGTGGAGGTTCATTTAGAGATTATTCACTTGAAAAGTTAAAAAATGTAACAGTAAAAGAGGCACTTAACCATCCAAATTGGAATATGGGGAATAAAATAACTATAGATAGTGCAACTATGACAAATAAGATGTTTGAGCTAATAGAAGCTGCTTGGCTATTTAATACAAAAAAAATTGATGCTGTTATTGAGCCAAAATCTTTAGTTCATGCATTCATAAATTTCAAAGATGGAAGCACAACAGCACATCTTGCAAATGCTTCTATGCAACTACCAATTGCTTATGCAATTTTAGGAAAAATAGATAGTGAAATATTAGAACCTGTAAATCTTTTGGAGATATCTAATTTAGAGTTTAAAAAGATAGAAGAGAGTAGATACCCAATTTGGAAAATTAAAAATGATGTATTAAATAATCTTGATTTAGGAGTTATTTTAAATGCAGCAAATGAAGTTGCTGTGTCAAAATTTTTAAGTAATAAAATTGGTTTTTTAGATATTTCTAAAATTAGTTTGGATGCAGTTAATAGATTTTCAAATTTAAAAGCTTCAAATATTGATGATGTTTTTTTAATTGATAAAGAGGTTAGAAGTTATTATGAGTCTTGATTTACTAATACCATTTGGATTTTTAATAGGTTTAACAATTTATTTAATCTATTCAAGAAATAGATTTGAAAAAAATATTATAACTATTTATGAAAATAAATTAGAAGAGTGGAAAAAACACTCTTCTAGTGATAAAGAAAAAGTAGAGAGTAGTAAAGAGTTTGTAGCTCTTGTTTTTAAAAAAGATTATAAATTTTCTATAGAGTATTTTGATAAGAGTATTGAAGATAGTTTAAAAAGAGCAAAATTTGAAATAAAAGAGTATGGAGCTAAAGATGAGTAAAAGAGTTTTAATATTACATGGACTTAGTGGAAGTGATTTTCCTCATTGGCAAGCACACTTAGCAAGTGATTTAATAAAAGAGAGATATATAGTATCTTTCCTAGAGTTACCAAATAAAAATAGCCCATCTTTAAATGAGTGGAAAAACTTTTTAAAAGAGGAGATTAAATATTTTAAACCAGATATTGTAGTTTGTCACTCTTTGGCAAATATTTTATGGTTTCACACTTGCGATGAACTTGATATTAAACTTGATAAGTTAATGTTAGTTGCTCCTGTTAGAAATAAACCTTTAGAAGAGGCAAAAAGTTTTTTTCCATATCCAATAGCAAAAGATTTAAAAGCAAAAGAGATTATAATGGCAGCATCTACAAATGATCCATATATGAGTTTAGAAGAGGCTATAGAGCTACAAAGTAAGTTAAATGTTGGTATGAAAATTATGGAAGATGCTGGTCATATAAATCCAAGTTCTGGTTTTGGAAAGCTTGATTGTGCATTAGATTGGATAAAAAGAGTTGAGCAGTGTGAGGAAAATCTATGATTTTAGCTATTGAATCATCTTGTGATGACAGCTCAATTTCAATTACAAAAATTGATACGCTAGAGTTAGTTTTTCATAAAAAGATTTCTCAAGAGTTACAACATAGCATCTATGGAGGAGTTGTTCCAGAACTAGCAGCAAGACTTCATATCGAAGCCTTACCAAAAATACTTGAAGAGTGTAAAGAGTATTTTAAAGATTTAAAAGCAGTTGCAGTTACAAATGCACCAGGATTAAGTGTAACTTTAACAGAGGGTGTTGCTATGGCAAAAGCAATAAGTATTGCTTTAAATATACCAATTATTGCAGTTAATCATTTAAAAGGTCATATCTATTCACTTTTTATAGAAAAAGATGCTATTTTCCCAATAACTGTACTTTTAGTTTCGGGTGGGCATACTCAAATTGTTGAAGCACAAAGTTTGACACAAATGAGTCTGTTAGCAAGAACACTTGATGATAGTTTTGGAGAGAGTTTTGATAAGGTTTCAAAAATGCTAAATCTTGGTTATCCAGGAGGACCTATTGTTCAAGAGTACTCTTTAAAAGGAGATATGAATAGATTTGATTTTCCAATTCCACTTTCTCAAAGTCCTAAAATAGAGTTTAGTTACTCAGGACTAAAAAATGCAGTTAGATTACAAATAGAGAATCTTGAACGCACCACTTTAACACAGCAAGATAAATATGATATAAGTGCTAGTTTTCAAAAAACTGCAGTTGAACATATAATTCAGAAATTAAGAAAACTATTTAAGCAAAAGAGTATAAAAAATTTTGCTATTGTTGGTGGGGCTAGTGCAAATTTGTTTTTAAGAAGCGAAATAGAGAAGCTTTGTGAAAAATATAATACAAATTTATATTTAAGTCCTTTAAAATATTGCTCTGATAATGCAGCGATGATTGGAAGAGTTGCAGTTGAGCAATTTAAACAACAAGATTTTACATCTATAGATAATCTTGATGTTCAAACAAGAGTTAAGGAGTATTAAAATGGGTATTGTTGAAAAATTAACTTTTGGTTTAGGTGCAAAACTAGAGGGAAATGTTTTAGATACAAAAAAAGAGGATAAAAAAGTTTCAAAAAAGAGTTCAAAAACTATTTTACCAAAGGTACAACATCAATTAGTTTTTGGATTTGAGAAAAGAAATGGAAAACCTATAACAACTGTTGGAAAATTTCAAATTGAAGATGAGAGAATAAAAGAGATTTTAAAACTTTTAAAAACTAATCTTGCTTGTGGTGGATCTATAAAAGGTGAAACTATTGAGATTCAAGGTGATTTAAAAGATAAAATAAGAGTAATTTTAGTTGATAATGGATGGAAATTTAAAAACTAAAGGTTAAATATGAAAAAAATATTTGATGAGGTTCAAAGTTTAGATAAAAGAGCTGTTGAAAAATATTTTCTAAGCGAAGATATTTTAATGGAGAATGCAGCCTTATCAATATTTAATTTTATTAAAAAAAATTTTAAAAAAGATAAATCTGTTTTAATTGTTTGTGGTGGCGGAAACAATGGTGCTGATGGCTTAGCATTAGCAAGATTACTACAAAATAGCTACAAAGTAAAAGTTTTACAACATATAAAAGCAAAATCACCTATGGCAAAAATTCAAGAAAAAAGAGCAAAAGCCATAGGTGTTGAATTTGTTACAAAATTAGAAAAGTGTGATATCTTAGTTGATGCAATTTTTGGAACAGGATTAAATAAAGATATATCTTTTGAGGCAAAAACTTTATTAAAAGAGATGAATAAATTAGATGCTTACAAAATAGCATGTGATATTCCAAGTGGAATTAATAAAGATGGTTTAATTAAAGAGATATGCTTTAAAGCTAATACAACTATTACAATGGGTGCATATAAAACTTCACTATTTGGCGATTTAGTAAAAGATTTTGTTGGAAAAATAAAAGTTGCTAATTTAGGAATTCATAGTGATTTTTTTCAAATTTCTAGTAATAAATATCTTCTTTCAAAAAGTGATTTAAAACTTCCAAATAGAGAGTCTAAAAATTCAAATAAGGGTAGTTTTGGACATTTAAACATAATTTGTGGCGAAAAAGAGGGTGCTTCTATAATCTCTTCAGAGGCTGCTTTTGCTTTTGGGGTTGGTCTTGTAACTGTGATTAGAAAAAATAAAATTTTAACACCAAGTTTTTTAATGCAAAGCAAAGATTTTAGCAAAAATTGTACAGCAATAGCATTTGGAATGGGTTTAGGTTTTATTGAAGATAGTTTATTAGATAAAATAGTTGCTTTAAAATTACCAAAACTTTTAGATGCAGATATTTTTTATAATAAAAAAGTGCTTCAATTTTTAGATCAAGATTGTGTTTTAACTCCACATCCAAAAGAGTTTATATCTTTGTTAAAACTTACAAATTTAGCAAATATAAGTGTAGAAGATCTTCAAAAAAGAAGATTTTTTTATGTTGAAAAATTTACCCAAAAATATCCAAATGTAACTTTGTTGTTAAAAGGTGCAAATGTTATTGTTGCAAAAAATAACAATATTTTTGTAAATATATTTGGGAGTTCAAAATTAAGTAAGGGTGGAAGTGGAGATGTTTTAAGTGGACTTATAGCTTCACTTTTAGCACAAGGTTATAGTAGTTTAGATGCAACAATTAGTGGAAGTTTAGCACATACACTATCAGCAAAACGTTATAAAAAAAGAAGCTACTCTATGACTCCTAGAGATATAATAGAAGGAGTTAAGATATTATGAATATTACAATTGTTAAAACAACTTGTAAAGATAAAAAAGAGGCTAAAAATATATCAAAAAGTTTAGTAAAAGATAAACTAGCTGCTTGTGTACAGATGCAAAAGATTAAATCAATCTATTTTTGGAATAATAAGCTTTGTGAAGATAAAGAGATTCTTCTAAGTATAAAAACAAAAAAAAGTTTATTTTCACAAGTAAAAGATAGAATCTTAGAACTACATAGTTATGAAGTCCCACAAATAATTGAGCTTGAAATAACAAACATTAGTGAAAATTACAAAAAATTTATCGAAAAAAACACATTTTAGGAAAAAAAACAAAAAATATTCAAAAAGTACTTGACAAAAAGTTTTTTATATAATATAATTCCGTCCACTTTTTGAATTAAATGTGTTTATCGGGGCGTAGCGCAGTCTGGTTAGCGCACCTGGTTTGGGACCAGGGGGCCGGAGGTTCGAATCCTCTCGCCCCGACCATTAGGACTTAAAATTTATGGTAGGTATAGCTCAGTTGGTTAGAGCATCGGGTTGTGGTTCCGAGGGTCGTGGGTTCGAGCCCCATTATCTACCCCATTTTTCAATTAGTATTAAATGCTTCCATAGCTCAGCTGGATAGAGCAACGCCCTTCTAAGGCGTAGGCCGTACGTTCGAATCGTACTGGGAGTACCATTTTGGTTTAGAATACCAACTAAATTTAAAATTTATTTTATGCGGATGTGGTGAAATTGGTATACACGCCAGACTTAGGATCTGGTGCCTCACGGTGTGAGAGTTCGAGTCTCTCCATCCGCACCATCTAAAATTATATTTTAGATTCTTTTATTGTTGCGGGAGTAGCTCAGTTGGCTAGAGCTTCTGCCTTCCAAGCAGACTGTCGCGAGTTCGAGTCTCGTCTCCCGCTCCACTTTTAAAATCACTAAAAATCGATAGAAACAAAAAAACTAAACTCCAAATTATCATTTACAAAATCAAGATTTTCATATATTGCATAAGATGGTTTTGTAGTAGTTTCATATTCACTTTTTGGTAACCATTCATGATAAACCCATTGAATAAAAGGTAATAAATCTTCATTTTTGCATTTTAAATCAAATCTTGCATAAACACCCTCTGCAATATTAAATTTTGGAATTCTGTCACTTTTAACATCACAATCATCTTCAACAATTATACAAGCAATATATTGGCACTCCTCAAGTGGAGTGATTGTAGGATTATCATGAAATAAGGATGCTTTTTTATACTGTTTTATATTGTTTGTTAAAAGCCAAGTCTCTAACTTTTGCCAAGTTAATTCAATATTCTTATCATAACCTCTATTTCTAATATAATAACTCTCAATAGCTGGATTTTTAACAATAGTTGGAACTATTGAGTCAAAGTTAGTTTTAGATTTTAATGAAAATTTTGATTGATTAATAATATTATTTGAATACTCTTTATAACCACCATTTTTCCACTCTTTTGGACTCATTCCAAATCTCTCTTTAAATATTTTAATAAAAGATGATTGTGATGAATAACCACATGAGTTTACAATACTAGAAATTGTTGAGTATTTATTTGTTAACAGTAAATTTGAAGCTTTTTGAAGTCTAATTGATTTTATACTTTCATAAATATTTCTTCCAAAAATCTCTTTAAAAACTCTATGCATATGAAATTTACTAATTCCCAAATCAATACTTAACTCTTCAATATCAATATTTGTGTCTATATGTGTATAGATATAATACATAATATCATTTGCAATATTTGTTCTTTTTTCTAAAGTCTCTTTTTTCATAATGATATGATAGCAAAATATATATAAATTTAGCACTATACAACAATTTATAAAGCACTTAAAAAGAAGAAGATTTTATTTATTTTTCATAGAATATCAAATCAAAAAAGGAAAAAGGAGAAATTTGCAAACTTTATTAGCAAACTTTTTTATAGTTATGGGAGTAGTATCTACTATTTTATTAATTGTTGGATTTTTACTAAAAGCAAGAGGTGTGACTTTTGTTGAGTTTTTTCCAAAAAATGAGCAGATTGTTCCTCAAAATATTGTTTATAACAATGTTATATCACAAAATGCTCAAATTGATTTAAAAAAAGTAGCGGCAATTATGGCAGCTATAAAACATCACACAAATAAATAGATAAATATAGGAGAAAAAATGGCAAATGGAAATTATACAGTAGTTGTAGATGGTCAAAGATTTAATGTATCGGTTTTTGAAGGAGATGTTCAAAATATTCAAGTAGCAGCTCCAGTTCAACAAGTTGTTCAAGCACCAATTAACCAAGCACCTGTTCAAACAACAGCACCAAAAGTAAATTACTCTGGAACTGAAGCAACAGCTCCTGTAAATGGTAATGTTTGGAAGATTCTTGTTAAAGAGGGTGATAGAGTTGAAAAAGATCAACAAATTATAATTCTTGAAGCTATGAAAATGGAAATTGATGTTGTTGCGCCTGTATCAGGAACAGTTTCAAAAATTTTAACAGAAGCAAATAAGGCTGTAGAAGAAGGTTCAGTTTTAGCAATTATTTCATAAATTTTTGCTATTATTTCATTTAAAATCAAGGAGAAATATGAAAAAAATATTATTAGCATCAACAATTCTTTTTGCTAGCTTTTTTACAGCTTGCAGTACAGTTAAAGTAAAAAGTGAAGATACATCATCTTTAATGAAGTATGATGGAACAAATACAGATTACTCAAAGCTTGATAGTTATAAAAAAGCTACTCTTTGTAAAGAGTTTGTTATTGGAAAAGGTTATGTTGGAAGTAACTCTGTTGCTGAGGCTGCAAAAAATGGTGGAATATCAAAAGTAAAACATGTTGATATTCATAGTGAATACACAGAGCAAAGTGGACTTTTTTCACCAACTAGAGATAACTTTAAGCAGTGTGTTACTGTTTATGGTGAATAACTTATAGTAAGCTACTAAGCCATCTTTTTAAAAACTCTTTACGAGTTAAAAGGGTGGCACCTAAATCAAACTTATAGTTCATATATGGATGTCCTAAGTTCCAAAATAGAAATTTATTATCTTGTAAATAATTTGCTGTAAGAGTTAGTTGAAGTTTTCCATAGTTGTTATATTTTTTATCTTTTGAACAAAATCCACTTAAAGATGTATATATCTTTTCTATTTTATATCCAATCTCTGCTGATATTAAATTATCATTTTTATCATAAACTTCAAAGGTTAAAATCTTAAAATCATCACTTTTGTAATTATAAAAGATATCTTTTATTAATTTCTCATATTTATCTATAAGCCAATTATTTTTGTGGTATAAATTTAATTGTTTAAAAAAGAGTTCAATATTATGATTTACTCTAAAAATAAAATCATCTTTTTTTATAAGAGATTTTACTTTCTTACTAATATGAAGATTTTTAAAATCTAAAATGGCATATTCAAATTGAATTTCACATAATAGATAAAATATATTGTTTAATTTTATTGAAGTAGAAATAAATCCAGCCCTAGCTTGTAAAATATAAAACTCTTTTGAAAAATCTAAACTTACATAGTAGTTGTCTTCTTCGTTTTCATATATTTGATTTAATATATCAATATTTTTTAGATGGTTTGAATTTATTTCATATAGTAAGTTTTGAGGCATATGTTTACGTTATTTTACAACTAGAGAAAGCTTCTCTAGTTATATTAGAAACTTTCCCATTCATCATCACTAGATTTAGAAGGTTTTATCTCTTTTAGCTTGATATCTTTTTTAGGAAGCTCTTTCTCATCTTTTTTCTCTTTTTTCTCATCTGTTTTTTTAATAGATTCATTTTTATTTTCAGATTTTTTATTTTCAGGTTTTTCAATCTTTACATTAGATTTTTTATACTCGTTTTCAATCTCTTGCTTTCCAATAAACTCTTTACTTTTTGAGTCAGATACAATTTTTTTAGCAACTGCGTCTGCATTTGTTGCAATTGATTTAGTATGAGCAGCAATACTTGCATTATTTTGAGTTTGTTGATCAAGACCTGTTACAGCATCATTTATCTGAGTAATACCAGCTTCTTGCTCTTTACTTGCTAATGCAATTTCATTTATAGTTTGAGTCTGTTTATCAATATTTTCAAGTAATTCTGTATATCCTTCAATCATTTCAAAGCTAATATTTTTACCCTCATTTGCTTTTAAAGTTGCATTTTCAACTATTAGTTTAATCTCTCTAGCTGCTTCTGCACTTCTACTTGCTAGGTTTCGCACCTCTTGAGCAACAACAGCAAAACCTTTTCCAGCTTCACCAGCAGTTGCTGCTTCAACAGCTGCATTAAGAGATAAAATATTTGTTTGGAATGCAATATTATCAATCACTGAAATTGCTTCATTAATTTTATTTACTTGGCTATTTATCTCATCCATTGCAGTTGTTGTTTGATTTGCTAAAGCTTGACCTTTTTTAGCTGAGTTACTAACTTCATTTGAAAACTTAGACATAAGTTCAACATTGTTTGCATTGCTAATTACAGTTGAAGTAATCTCTTCAAGAGCAGCGGCTGTCTCTTCTAAAGAAGCAGCAGCGGCATTTGAACTTTGATTTAAAACTTCAACATTGTTAAGAAGTTCATTTGAAGCAAGCTCAAGATTTAAACCTGTAGAGTAAGATTGTCTTAGTAAAGCAGAAATTTCATCTCCAAGTTCATTCATAGCGACAGCAATTTTTGCATAAGGGTTTGGAAATCTTGCAGTAAAATCATATTTTTTAAAGCTATCTATAACTTTAAGAAGCATATTTATATCTCTTGCAATTGTATGTTCTAAATAATATTGAAGTTCTAAAAGAAGTGTTTTTAAAGCTTTTAAATTTGATGTATCAGGCTCTTTTTCAATTTTTGCAAGCATATTTCCGCTTGAAAGCTCTTTTACGAAATTTTCTGTTGCATTAATAAACTCATCATCTTTTTTTATAGAGTTTTCAGTTTTTATAATATTGTGATTAATTACTTTTGCAATCTCACCAAATTCATCACTATTTTTTAAATCAATTAGTGTAGCGCTTTTGCTCTCTTCATTTAAGAAAGCAAAAAAATCTAAAATTCCATCTCTAACACTACTTAAAGATTTTATAATAAAGTTTATAGTTACTAATGTAAATGCCAAACTAATAGCCATAACAATAATTGCAAGAATAACGATAATTGTTAAAGCTTTGCTTGAAGATGATACTGAATTTTTAACCATATTAGTTGAATAATTTATAGTTCTTGTTTTTTGCTCATCTAAAAGCTTTCCAAAATTAACAGAAACTGGAATCATATTATTTACACTATCTTCATAGCTTAACATCAAAGATTCTATTTTACTCTCATCTTGATTGTTGATTAATTTTTTTAGATTATCATCAATTGGTTGATGTGATTTTTTCCACTCATTAAATGTAGCTTCTAAAGTATTAAAAGCCTTTTTACCAGCCTCAGTTTGTCTTGGTGTGCTTGCAAAGAATTTCCAATTTTTATCAATTTGTTCCCAAGTTGAATCTCTATATTCTTTAATATCTTGAAGATTTTTTTTGTAGTTTTCATCAACATTAACTGAAAATAACTCTTGAGTCACAGCTCTTATTTTGTATCTTAAAGTATCTAAATCGGTAATTGCTAGAAGAATAGGTATTCTTTCATCTGAAATATTTACTAAATCATTAGATGTGCTTTTTGAGTTAAAATATGAAACAGTTGAAATCGTCAATAGTGATAAAATAAACACTAATGATAAAGATATTAATCTACTTTTTACAGACATAAATTCCCCTTAAAATAAAGTTTTATATTATAACTAAATCAAGATAAAATATTTAACAAACCTACTTATCAATAGATATTGGTATATTTATAGAGAACTCTGCACCAAAATATTCAACACCATTTTGTAAAAAACTACTATTTTTTACAGATAATTTTCCATGTAGATGTTTTGTAACAATTTGTAGCGACATATAAAGACCAATTCCCGTTCCTTGGCTCTTGTGTTTTGTTGTAAAGTATGGTTCAAAAACTCTATTTAAAATCTTTTTATCTATTCCACCACCGCTATCAGAAATTGTAATAATAAGATTATTATTTAAAATCTTAGTTTTAAAATATATATATCTTGAATCTATATTTTTATCTTTTAAAATATCAATTGAATTTGAAATTATATTTAAGATTACTTGCATCAATTCACTCTCATAACTTAGTAATTCACTATCTTCAATATCTTCTACTATAGTTATATTGTGTTTATCTATGCTACTTTTTAAAAGCAAAATTGATTTTTTTATTGTATTTGATATTAAAAACTTATTAATCTCTTTTTCAGATGAGAAAAAATTCCTAAAATCATCTATTGTATTTGAAAGGTGTTGAGAAGCATTATTTATAATATCTAATGATTGAAAAAACTCTTTATCTTCTAAAATTTTCATCTCTTGTTTTAATTTTAAAGAGGTTGCCATTGTTGAGATTACAGATAGTGGTTGTCTCCATTGATGAGCAATATTTTCAAGCATTTCGCCCATCGCTGCCATTTTTGCTTGATGATTTAAAAGATTCTCTTTTTCAATTAAATCTCTACTCTTTTTTTCAACAAGAGTTTCAAGATTTTTATTTATTTCATGAAGAGATTTTGTTTTTTCATTAACCAAATTTTTTAGTTTGTTATTTAAATTTTTTAAAATATAGTTTCTATATAAAAATGCAAAAGTAATTAAAAATATAGCAGCTAAAAGTAACCAAATAATTGTATAGTCAAAATTAGTTTGAAATTGTACATTATTCCATCTATTTACAATATCTAGTACAGAAGATTCATCTATATTATCTATTGCTTTATTTAAAATTGGAATTAAAATTTCATAATCATCTCTTATCATAAATTTAAGCTCATAATCTAAACCACTATTTCCAGTTATTTTTAAATCTTTAAAACCATATTTAGCTATATTGAAGTTTAATACAGGTTTTATATCAATAAATGCAAAAACTTTATCTTTTGAAACTAGTTCTAAGCCCTCTTTTACACTAGCTACTGGAGTTAAACTAAGGTTTGGATATTTCTCTTTTAGAAGATTATGAGCTGTAAAATTATTTCCTACTGCAATTTTTCTATCAATTATTTCATCAATATTTTCTATAAAATTTTCATCTTTTTTTGTAACAATAGATATTGGAAAAGTTAAATATTTATTTGAAAAAAGAGCATAATCTTTTCTTTGTGAAGTCTCTCCAGCACTAAAAATTATATCACTCTCTTTTTGTTTGATACTAAATAATTGTTTATTAAAATTTGTAAAAAATATATTTTGGGTTTTAAGATTTAATTTTTCAACAATTAGTTTCCAATACTCATAAGATATTCCCATAGGTTCATCTGATTTCTCTTTAAAACTAAAAGGTTCCCAATTTGTAGTGATAGAAATTTTAAAAGTTTTATCTTTTATAAAATCTTCCTCTTCTTGAGTAAGAATGATATTATTTGAGAATAGTGTTGTAGAAAGTAAAATGGTATAAATTAAAAATTTCATATAAACTCTCTTTTTTAATAAGAATTTTAAATTATATCAACATTTTTGCTTAAATTTACAAATTCTTAAAAAAAATTAGAGAAAATATCTTAAACATAGTTTAGATATAATCGTTTAAAATTTCAAAAAAACATTAGAATATAGGATAATTATGTCAAAACAACTATTACAAAAACAAGCAGATACTATTAGATTTTTAGCTGCTGATATGGTACAAAGAGCAAATTCAGGACACCCTGGAGCTCCTATGGGAATGGCTGATATTGCAACGGTTTTAAGTAAACATTTAAATATAAATCCAGCAGATGAAAAGTGGATAAATAGAGATAGATTAGTATTTTCAGGTGGTCATGCAACAGGACTTGTTTACTCTTTGCTTCATCTTTGGGGATTTGATGTATCAATAAATGACTTAAAAAATTTTAGACAACTTAATTCAAAAACTCCTGGGCATCCTGAATATGGACATACTCATGGAATTGAAATTACAACTGGACCACTTGGACAAGGAATTGCAAATGCTGTTGGTTTTGCAATGGCAGGAAAATATGCTCAAAATTTATTGGGAAAAGATGTAATAAATCATAAAGTTTACTGTTTATGTGGAGATGGAGATTTACAAGAGGGAATCTCTTATGAGGCAACTGCAACTGCAGGGCATTTAAAACTAGATAATCTTGTAATAATTTATGATAGTAATTCAATAACAATTGAGGGTGATACAAGTATTGCTTGGAGTGAAAATGTTAAAAAAAGATTTCAAGCTATTGATTTTGAAGTAATAGAGATTGATGGACATAATTTTGATCAAATTGATAAGGCTTTAATATCTGCAAAATCTTCAACACAGCCAGTTTTGATTATTGCAAAAACGGTTATTGCAAAAGGTGCTGTTACTCTTGAGGGAAGTCACCATTCTCATGGAGCTCCTTTAGGTGCTGATGAGATTAAACAAGCAAAAATAAAAGCTGGATTTAATCCTGATGATGAGTTCTTTGTAGCTGCTGATGTAAAAGGTGCTTTTGATAAATTAATAGTTGGAAGTACAGCTCAAAATGAGTGGAGTGAATCTTTAAGTAAAGAGATTAAACAAAAAATTGAAGAACTAATAAATCCAGATTTTTCAAAAATTGTTTATCCTACTTTTGAAGCAGATTCAAGTGTTGCTACAAGAGATTCAAATCATAAGATTTTAAATGCAATTGCAAGTGCAATTCCAGGATTTTTAGGTGGAAGTGCAGATTTGGCTCCATCAAATAAAACTGAATTAAAAGGAATGGGTGATTTTCCAAATGGAAAAAATATTCATTTTGGAATAAAAGAACACGCTATGGCAGCTATTACAAATGCAATGAATCTGTATGGATTGTTTAGAGTTTATAGTGCAACATTCTTTGTATTTAGTGATTATTTAAAACCAAGCGCAAGAATAGCAGCACTGGCTTCAATTCCACACCATTTTATTTGGACACATGATAGTATTGGTGTTGGAGAAGATGGACCAACTCATCAACCAATTGAACATTTAGGACAATTTAGAGCGTTACCAAATTTCTATACATTTAGACCAGCAGATGCAACTGAAAATGTAGAGTCTTGGAAAGTAGCACTTAAAATGAAAGCTCCAACAGCATTTGTTTGTTCAAGACAAGGTTTAAAAGTTTTAAAAGATGAAAAAGCCTATGGAGATGTTTGCAATGGTGGATATTTATTAAAACAAAGAGAAAATGCAAATATTACAATAATGGCAAGTGGAAGTGAAGTAATGCTTGCTCTTCAAACAGCTTGTGCGCTTGAAAAAGAGGGAATTGTTGCAAATATAGTTTCTGTTCCTTGTTTTGATTTACTTTTAGAGCAAAGTGAAGATTATATTAATAAAATTATTGATCCAAAAACAAGAGTTTATGCTGTTGAAGCCTCAAGAGCTTTAGAGTATTATAAATTTGCAGATGTTGTATTTGGAATGGATACATTTGGTGCAAGTGGACCAGCTGATAAACTTTTTGAAGAGTTTGGATTTACAATTGATAAATTAAAAGCAAAAATCGTAGCTGACTTTAAAAAATAAGTAGCAAGAGAAGATAGATATTTCTATTTTCTCTTTTATTAAATATTATATATCAATATATCTTGATATATAATATTTAATATGATAATATTCTTTTTTAAAATAAAGGATAAAAAATGAGCAAAAAAGTTTTAATTTTATGTACAGGTAACTCTTGTAGAAGTATTATCGCTGAAGCCTTAATAAATGCAAAATTAGATGGAATTAGTGCCGATAGTTCAGGTGTTTGTGCAAGTGGAAGAGTAAATTTAAATGCTAAAAAACTTTTAGAAGATAAAGGAATTTGGAAAGAGGAGTATCATTCAAAAACTATTGATAAAGTAATAGAGAATGAGTATGATTTAGTTGTAACTGTTTGTGACCATGCTTCCCAAACTTGTCCAATGTTTCCAAAAGCTGTAAAAGTTATTCATGTAGGTTTTGAAGATCCAGATGGAAAAGGTTTTGAAGCATTTGAAGCTACATATAAACAGATAGAAGAGATACTTTTACCCAAAGTAGTTGAAGCTTTAAAATAGAAGAGATGATATGGATAATTTTTTACAAACAATAGGTGCTATAAATGATGAAACTAGAGTTAAGATACTGAATTTTATAAATATTCATGGTGAAGTTTGTGTTTGTGATATTGAAAACTCTTTTTCAATGATACAGTCAAGGGTATCAAGACATCTTAAAATTTTAAAAGATGCAGGGTTTTTAAAAGTAGATAGAAGAGGTAGATGGGCTTATTATAGTATTAGAACACCTTTAGATATTTTTAGAGAATCTATTTTAAAAGAGATAAGTTATTTACAACTTGACATTCCAATTTTAAAAAAAGAGTGTGATATATGCTAATTGCTAGTTTAATATTTATTATAACTTTAACTTTTGTAATTGTTCAGCCAAAAAATATTCAAATTGGAACGAGTGCTATTTTTGGAGCTTTTATTGCACTTATATTTGGAGTTGTAACTTTTAGTGATGTTTTGGATGTTACAAATATAGTTTGGGATGCAACTTTAGCATTTATTGGAATTATTATTTTATCTTTAGTTTTAGATGAGATTGGTTTTTTTGAGTGGGCAGCTTTAAAGATGGCAAAGTTTTCAAATGGTAGTGGATTAAAAATGTTTATCTACTCTATTTTGCTTGGAGCATTCGTTTCAGCTCTTTTTGCAAATGATGGAGCAGCTTTGATTTTAACTCCAATATTATTAGCAAAAATGAGAATATTGCAACTAAACCTAAAAACAATTATCGCTTTTTTACTAGCAGGTGGATTTATAAGTGATAGTGCATCACTACCTTTTGTATTTTCAAATCTTACAAATATAGTAACTGCAAACTATTTTAGTATAGGTTTTGCACAATATTTCTTTGATATGATAATTCCATTTATTGTAAGTGTTATAGCTTCAACAATATTTTTATGGTTGATTTTACGAAAAGATATTCCAAAAACTGTTGATATAACTTTATTAAAAGAGCCAAAAAGTGTAATAAAAAATATGAAACTCTTCTATTTTTCATGGGTATTTTTAGCTTTACTTTTATGTGCCTATTTTTTTGGAGATGCTTATGATTTACCTATTTCAATCTTTGCATTAGGTGGAGCAACTATATTTTTAATTATTGCAACTATTTCAAAATCTGTTGAACCTCTGAAAATTATAAAAGAAGCGCCTTGGCAAGTTGTCTGGTTTAGTATTGGACTTTATATTGTTGTTTATGGTCTAAAAAATGCAGGACTTACAGATTATTTAGCAATAATTTTAAAAGATTTGGCTCTTAGAGGTGAGACAATTGCAGTTTTAGGAACAGGTTTTATAGCCGCATTTTTAAGTGCTATTATGAATAATATGCCAACAATTATGATTATGGATATAGCTTTAAATGATATACAAAATCAAGCTATGATTTATGCAAATATTGTTGGATGTAATCTTGGACCAAAAATGACACCATTTGGTAGTCTTGCAACTCTATTATGGCTTCATGTTTTAGCAAAAAAAGGTGTAAAGATTTCATTTGCACAATACAGCAAATTTGGTTTGATCATCACACCACCTGTTTTATTTATAGTGCTATTAGCAATTTAAAGGATAAATTATATGTTTGATTGGTTAGTTAATTTAAGTGCGGTATTTGTATTTGATATTTTAGGATTAGAAAAAGGAAGACACATAGGTGAGGCTTTACACTTTTTTATTTATGACACTATAAAAATATTTATATTGCTAATAAGCATAATATACTTTATTACATTTATACAAAGCTATTTTCCATTGGAAAAAATTAGAGTTTATTTAAGTGGGAAAAGTAAAATTGTAGGACATATTTTAGCTGGAATATTTGGAATAATAACTCCTTTTTGTTCATGTAGTGCAATACCACTTTTCTTAGGATTTTTACAAGCTAGAATTCCTTTAGGTGTAGCTTTTACATATTTAGTTTCAGCACCACTTAGTGATCCTGTTGTTTTTGCTTTATTAGCTTCAATATTTGGATTTAAAGTAGCAATACTTTATGTAGTTTTTGGAGTAATTATATCAATTATAGCTGGTCTTATTATTGGTGCTATGAAAATGGAAAAAGAGGTTTTAATTGAAGTTAAACCTCTTGATAATATAAGTTATACAGATGATAAAACTCTATTTAAACATAGAGCTAAAGAGTCTTTGATTTACTCTTTTGATATATTCAAAAAAATATATTTATATATAATAATTGGAGTGGGTGTTGGTGCATTTATTCATGGATATATTCCTGCTGATTTTATTGCAAAATATGCAGGTGGAGATGTTTGGTATGCTCCAATAATTGCAGTTCTTGCTGGAATTCCAATGTACTCAAATGAATTAGGAGTTTTACCAATTATTGAAGTATTAACTCAAAAAGGTGTACTAATTGGAACAGCTATATCATTTATGATGGCAGTTGTTGCTCTAAGCCTTCCAGAAGCTATGATTTTAAAAAGAATATTATCTATAAAATTAATAGCAATATTTTTTAGTATAGTTGGTTTTTCTATACTTATTGTTGGATATTTATTAAATTATTTAGTAGGATAAAATGATTGGAAATTTAGTAATATTTTTTATTGCAGCTTTTTTTGAAATATTAGGATGTTTTGCATTTTGGTTATATTTTAGACTTGAAAAAACTCCTTGGTGGATAGCATTGGGAGTTATTTCTTTAATTCTTTTTGCTTATATTTTGACAAAAATTGATGTAGAACATGCAGGAAGAGTTTATGCAATTTATGGTGGTATTTATATAGTATCTTCTTTATTGTGGTTAATTTTTATTGAAAAAGAGAGTTTTAATCGTTGGGATATAATTGGTGCAGGTATTTGTATTTTAGGTGCAAGTGTTATATTAATTGGAAATCAAAAATAGGATAAAAAAATGAAAATAGAGATTTTAGGAACAGGTTGTACAAAATGTAAGGCTTTAGAAGAAGCTGTAAAAAAAGCAGTTGCTATTATTGGTGGATTTCATGAAGTTAAAAAAGTAGAAGATATAGTTGAGATTATGAACTATGGTGTTATGAGTACACCAGCACTTGTAGTTGATGGTGAAGTTAAATCGGTTGGAAAATTACTAAGTGTTGATGAAATTGTAAAAATTTTATCAAAATAAATTATGTTAAATTTAATAGATATTTTTTACAGATTTCTAATATTAGGACTTTTTAGTTTTGGTGGACCAATAGCTCATATAGCTTACTTTAAGAAAACTTTTGTAGATAGATTAAAATGGCTTGATGATGAGAGTTACACAAAAATTGTAGCTCTTAGTCAATTTTTACCAGGACCTAGCTCTTCTCAAGTTGGATTTACAATAGGATTAAAAAGAGGCGGAATAGTTGGAGCAATTTTAGCTTTTATAGCTTTTACTCTTCCATCTTTTATATTTTTATATCTTATTTGGTACTTTGGAATATTTCAAGATGATAGTGCTTATGTAAATTCTATTATTTATGCATTAAAACTTTTTGCAGTTGTAATTGTACTTGATGCAACAATTAGTATGTTTAAAAGCTTTTGTAAAGATAAAATTACAATATCTATCTTCTTTTTTGCATCTATTTTGTTTATATTTTTTAGTTCATTTTTTAATCAAATTTTTGTTTTAGTTTTATGTGCAGTTTTTGGTTTTTTATTTATTAAAAGTGAAGATAAAACTAATGAAAAAATTACTCTCCCAAATTTTTTAATATTATTCATATTTTTAGCTCTTCTATTTTTAGCATTTACATTTCAATTCAAAAATGAGTTAATAAATCTATTTTTTAATTTTTATAAAAGTGGTAGCTTAGTTTTTGGTGGTGGTCATGTTGTTTTACCAATATTGCAAGAGAGTTTAGGTGAAAAAGTTATAAATGATACATTTTTAATTGCATATTCACTAGCTCAAACAGTAAGTGGTCCTATGTTTACAATAGCAACTTATTTAGGAGCTGATATTGTAAAACAAAGTCCACTTTTAGGAGCAATTATTGCAACTTTTGGAATATTTTTAGGTGGATTTTTACTAATACTTACTTTTTATAAAAGTTATGAAAGTTTTTCACAAAATGATAAGTTATCAAGAGTTATAAAAGCAATAAATGCTGCAGTTGTAGCTTTATTATTTGCAACATTAATAAACACAATTATTCCAAGTGCAATTTACTCTTTATTTGATATCTTAGTTGTAATTTGTGGATTTGTTTTGATTAGATATTTAAAAGTTAATATTTTTTATATTATCTTTGTTTTTGTAGCTATTTTTTTAATAAAAGATTTTTTACTTTAGAATCAATGAGTTTTAGTAACTCATTGAACCTGCATTTAACAAACCAATAGAGATTGATAAACCAGCCATTAATATTCCAACAGGAATAACACCTTGAGAGATTTTTTCTGTAAATGAAAATTTACCATTCACTCTTGTAACAATAAATGCAAAAATAAGTTGAATAACAATAGCAACAACTCCCCAAATAGCAAAATCTATATATGATATAGAGTTTGATAAAGCACTATATAAAGGTATTGAAACACCAATAATTGCACCAGAAAATCCTAAAGCCGCTGCAACATTTTTCTCTTCAAATATAAGTTTATAATCATCATATGGAGTTACGATTGCATAAAGATAAAGAAATGCAACTATTAAAATAAGAGCTGTAAAGAAAAATCCTAGAAAACTTAGAAATAGATTTATTTCCATTAAAAATCCTTTTTTTATTTTATTTTATCGAAAATCTAATAAAGCTTAGCAAACTTTAATATTAACTATATTATGATATCAATTATCATTAATATAAGGACAGAGTATGTGCAGTAATTTTGTTTTAAAAAGTAGAGTCTATAACATGAAATCAAAAGAGCTTTTAGAAGGATTAATTTTAAAAAATGATTGGGATAAAATTATTCAGATTTTAAATCTAGGAGTTGCAGATATTAACTACAGAGATTGTAGAGGTAGAAATATTTTATATTATGCTATTGCTAATAAAAAATATGAATATATAAAGCCTCTTATTGATTTAGGTATTAATTTAAAAGTAAATTTTCATTTAAGTGCACTTAATTTTGCTGTTTGTTTAGATGATGTTAGAGCTATTGAAGCTTTAATAAAATCTGGATTTGATATAAATGATGTTGATGAGTTGGGGTGTTCAGCACTTATTTACTCTATTTTATATAACAAAAAAAGAAGCATGGAGTGTTTATTAGCACATAAAGCAGATACACAAATAGAAGATTTTATGGGAAATTGTGCAAAAAATCTACTAGAAAAGAGAAAATAGTTTAGTATTATTTATCTTTTTGATATATCTATATTAAATTCAACAATCATATTAGATGCTAGTTTACTAAGTGCAACTTTCTCTTTTGTGTCTGTTATTTTAAAATTTATTGAAAGAATGTTTTTATGAAATTTCTTTAAATATTCTAAAATTTTAATAGATTTAGGTGCATCATTTTCTATCTTCGCTCCAAGTGAAATTAGTTTTAAAGTTAAATCAATTTTACCCATAAATGCACAATAATTTAAAGCAGTAACTCCAAAGTTATCTATTTTATTTAAAATTTCACTATCTTTTTTATGTATTAAATCAATATATTTTTCTGCATCATTAAATATTGCTGTATGAATTAAAGTTTTACCACTTTTATCTAATATATTTACAGAGGCACCATTTTCAATAAGAAGTTTTACTAAACTATCTTTTTTATTTATCATACAAATTGATAAAGCTGTTTGACCATCACTATTTCGTTCATCAATATTTATACCAATTTTAATTAAATTTATTATAATTTTTTCAACTGTATCCATACATTTTTGATTGTTTGAACAATTTTTCATAACTAATTTATGTAAAATTGTATTTTCTTGGCTATCTTTTTTATTAAAATCTATTTTTGATAATCTTAAAATTTTAAATAGAGAAAAATTAAAATTTAAAATTGAAGAGAAAAATAGTGGCTCATCTTTTGAGTTCAAATCATCTAAACTTAAATCATATTTTTCTATAAATATTTTTAAGAGAGTTTTATAATCATACTTCTCATCTAAATATTTTTTTATATTTTCATCTATATTTTTATTATTTTCAAAATATAAAATAGAGTTGATTAAAATTTCAGCAACTCCTAGATTATATCTATTTTTATAGTTAATATTTGCACCATTTTCAATAAATAAATCTATTTGATTAATATTTTCATAAGCACCAAAAATTAGAAAAAATAGTGGAGTCAATCCTTTTTTATTCTGTTTATTTAGATTTTGCTTCTCTAAATTATTAAAAACAAAATTTATTAAATCTATATTTGCACTTCTTGCTATTTCAAAAATAAATGTTTCTGATTCATTGTTTAAACTATCTTTATCTATATTTAATTGGAACATTCTTTTTATTAAATTTACTTGAGATTCTATGCTTTCACTATCTTTAATAGTTTGTAAAAACTCTATTGCATACATCAATATATTTTTACCATCACTATTTTTTAAATTTAGGTTATAACCTTTTTCTTCTATTTTTTTCAAAATCTTATAGGCTTTTTCGCCTTTTGTTGCAAGATGAAAAATATAACTTATTCCATTACTATTTTGTATAATAGGATCAGCACCATAATCTATTAATAAGCTTCCAATATCTAAATTTTCTAAAGCATTAGAAAGATGTATTACGCTATTTTGCTCTTTATTTTTATGATTTAAATCTATTTTTTCAAGTTTTAAAATCTCTTCTATTAGTACTAGATTCCCACTATTTACAGCATCAAATAAAACATTATTTCCATTTATATCACTATTTTTCAAAGATATTGTTTTTTTTAATAAAAATCTAGTTATTTTGCTATTAGCATTAAAAATAGACTCTTGAAGAGCAGTTCTTTTATTGTTATTAAGATGATCTATATTTGCATTTTTTTTCAAAAGTGATTCTAGTATTTTTTTATCATCACTATAGATTGCATAAAATATTGCTGTTTCATCTAAACTATTTTTTAATTCAGTATTAATATCATTTTGAATTAACCATAAGGCGCTGTTTAAAAGATTTTTTTTGAGACAAACTATTAGTATAGGTTCATCATCAACAAATAGCTTGTTTAAGTTAATATCTGATTTTTTATAAATTTTATCTAGATTTTCTTTATTTATATTTGGATTGAGTAGCTCTTTAATAAAATCTTCATCTGAATATCTATTAAAATTAGATAAAAATTCTAGCATATCATTCCTATTGTTTAAAATTAAGTATAAATTATATAGTAATATAAATAATTTTCAAGTTAAATTCTATTAAAAAAAGAATAAGTGTAACAAAAAGAAACAATTTGTTTTTTTAAAAATAAAAAAATATAATTTTAAGTAAAAAGTAAGATTTTTTTATGTTAGTTTTATTTTTTTTTGGTACAATTTTCGCGTCTAGCGCTGGAGTTTATACTCAAAAAAGGACAAACATATGGATTCTCTATCCTTCATTATTGACACACTTTACGTATTGTTTGCAATGACATTAATCATTTTTATGGTTCCTGGTTTTGCTATGCTAGAAGCTGGAATTGTAAGAACAAAAAATGTTACCGCTGTCTTAACTATAAATATTCTTATTTATGCAATCGCATCTTTATCTTTTCTTCTTTTTGGTTATTCACTTGCTTTTGGCGACTTAGGAAGCGATACTGTGAGTAAATATGCAGTTTTATTATTTCAAATGGCTTTTGTTGGAAAGGTTATTAATATTATGAGTGGTGGTGTTAGTGAAAGAGCAAAGGTAATTCCTTTGATGATTTTTACTGTAATAATGGCTTCACTTCTATATCCAACTGTTGTAAATATAACATGGGGTTCAAACTTTTTAGAAGAAACTTTTTTAGATTTATCAATGTATGATTTAGCAGGTTCTACGGTAATTCATAGCACTGGAGGATGGGCACTACTTGCAGCTATTTTAATAATTGGTTCAAGAGAGGGGAGATATTTGGAGGATGGAACAATTAAAGCAATACCAGCTTCTAATATTCCTCTTGTAACTCTTGGAGCTTTTTTATTATGGATTGGTTGGTTTGGATTTAATGGAGGAAGTGTAGGCTCAATAACTTCACAGGAAAATGCAAATTTAGTAGCTCTTACAATATTAAATACAAATACTGCTGGTTTAAGTGGTGCAATTATGGTTGCAATTATCATGCAGATAATGTATAGAAAATTTGATATAACAATGATTTTAAATGGTGCTTTGGGAGGATTAGTTGCAATTACTGCTGGTCCAAATTTATATGATATTTATACACCTATACTAATAGGTTCTATTGGTGGGATACTAGTAGTTGGTGGAGTTTTTATGTTTGATAAACTAAGAATTGATGATCCTGTTGGAGCTTTATCTGTTCACTTATTAAATGGTATTTGGGGTACAATTGCAGTTGGGATTTTTGCTTCAAATGGTGATGACATAACACTTTTAGGTCAATTAAAAGGAGTATTTGTAGTAGCAGTTTTTGCTTTTATTAGCTCATTTATTGTGTTGTATTTAATAAATAAAATTATACCTTTAAGAGCTAGAAGAGATCAACAACTACAAGGACTTGATGTTGAAGAGTGCGGAATGGAAGCATATCCAGAATTTAAACGAGCATTTTAATAATATTAGTTTAATAAAATTTCGTTAAAATAATTGAACTAAAAAAAGGATTAATATTGAAAAGAATAGAAGCTATAATCAAACCATTTAAATTTGAAGATGTAAAAGAGGCCTTAGCAAAAGCTGGAGTTGCTGGTATGACTGTATCTGATGTAAAAGGTTATGGAAGACAGCAGGGTCATAGCGAGCTTTACAGAGGAGCTGAGTATGTTGTTGATTTTTTACCAAAAATTAAAATAGAGTTAATTGTTGCAGATGAAGATGTTGAACGAATAACAACTGCTATAATTGATGCTGCGAAAACAGGTAAAATTGGAGATGGTAAAATATTTGTTTCACCAATTGAAAAAATTATAAGAATTAGAACAGGTGAGTTGGATGAGGAAGCTATTTAAATGAGCAAAGTATTTGTTTTAAATAAACCTTTAGATATGCATCTTCATTTAAGAGATAATGATATGTTGAAGTTAGTGGGTCCACTAACTTCAAATAGTTTTAGTGGAGCTTTGATAATGCCAAATTTAGTTCCTCCTGTTGCAACAAAAGAGGCTCTTTTATCATATAAACAAAGAATCTTAGAAGCTTGCAAAAATGATAATTTTACTCCATATATGACACTATTTTTTCAAAATAACTATAGTTTTGAATTTTTAGAAGATATTAAAGATGAGATAATTGGAATCAAACTTTATCCAGCAGGAATTACTACAAACTCTGAAACTGGAGTTTCTTCTATGGATATTGAAGTTTTAAGACCGACTTTAGAAAATATGAGCCATCTTGGAATTCCTCTTTGTATTCATGGGGAAACAAATGGTTTTGTAATGGATAGAGAAAAAGAGTTTATGCCAATTTATGAAAGTTTGGCTATTGCTTTTCCTAATTTAAAAATAGTAATGGAGCATATTACAACAAAAGATGCTGTAGAGCTTCTAGATAAATATCCAAATTTATATGCAACTGTAACTTTACATCATCTATTAATAACTTTAGATGATGTAGCAGGTGGAATGCTAGATCCTCATCTTTTTTGTAAGCCAATTGCAAAAAGACCAGAGGATAGAAATGCACTTTTAAATGCAGCTTTAAAAGCTCATCCAAAACTTATGTTTGGAAGTGATAGCGCTCCTCATCCAAAACATAAAAAAGAGTGTTGTGGTTGTGCAGCAGGAGTTTTCACATCGCCTATTGCTTTGCAAGTATTAGTGGAACTTTTTGAAAAACACAGTGCCTTAGAAAATTTAAATAATTTTGTATCAAATAATGCACAAAAAATTTATGGATTAAATTTAGAAGATAAAACTATAAAATTAGTTAAAAAAGATTTTATAGTTCCAGCTATTTATGAATATAAAGATGAAAAAGTTGTACCAATGTATGCAGGAAAAACTATATCTTGGAGTATAGAAGAGATTACAAAATAAGCTAAATTTTTTTAGCTTATTGTTGGATTTGAGCTTTTTCTTTCGCTTAGAAGTTTTTTAATATTTTCAGCATTCTCTTTTGCTTTTTGTTCTCTCTCTTCTCTCATTAATCTTAGTGTTTCAAGAGTCTCTTGTTTCTCTTTATCAAGATTTGATAATAACTCTATAGCTTTTCTATTATTTGAAATACCACAACTTGCTAAAAATTTCTCTTTTTTATTTACATAAACTATACTCTCATTTGATTCAGCATTTTTATTAAATACTATAATATCGCCCTCTTTAAGGTTTAATATCTCTAAAGTGCTCATCTCTGTCTCTGCCATAATTGGCTCAATTTTCATTCTAGCACCAGAAATTAAGGTTTTAATATCCTGTTTTCTACTTAGTTTTGTATTTTTACCTTCACTAAATATTTTGTCAACAATTTTATTTAAAAGTGGTTCAATATAAGAGATTGGATAACAAATAGATAAAAATCCTGAATCCTCATCAATAGTTATTTCAAAAACAACAAGTAAAACGATATCGTGATCTGAAACTATTTGAATAGCATTTGCATTTGTATCACTTGATTCAATTTTAAAATTTAAGCTAGAAACATCACTCCAAGTTTTATATAAAATTTTTATAAACATTCTATAAAAATGCTCTAAAATTTTTATCTCTATTTCTGTAAGTTCTCTATCAATACTATCCATAGTATTAACAGCACCACTTCCTAATAAATCAGCAATTACTTTATGTGAAATTGTAGGGTTGCACTCAATTACAATTCTTCCATCAAGTGGTTTCATTGAAAGAGTACTTAAAGATGTAACTTGTGGAATAGATAGGATAAACTCTCCATAAGTCATCTGTTCTATTGACATCAGTTTAACATCAACCATTTTTCTAAGCATTGAGCTTAAATCATTTGTAAACTCTCTTAACATCTTATCATGCATTGTTGTAAGAGCTTTTAACTGATCAAGAGTAACTCTATTTGGTTTTTTGAAATCATAAATAGTAAAACTTTTCTCTTTTGCTGCAAACTTATCAAGAGGATTTGTTCCATCAATATCATCACCTTGCTCAGCAATATCTAAAAGAGCATCTATCTCATCTTGACTTAAAAATTCTGCCATTATTTAACCTCTTAATTCAATATCAACATCAATAGCACCCATTTGCTTAAGCATTTGAAGAGTATCAATTATTTCGCTCATTGGGAGTTTCATAACTTTCATTGAACGAACCAAATCTGAAACTGTAGGATCTTTTTTTGTATTTATCATAGAGTTATTTATATCAACCACAGGTTTATCAGCTATTTTAATTCCATCTCCAACATCAACACCTTTGTTAATTGTCGGATTATTCCAATCTACATCATCTAAATTTGTTTTATCTATTCTAAGAGTAAAACTATCTCTTGATATAGTAATTGGAGTAATTGGAATATCACCTCCAGCAATAACAGCTTCTCTATTTATATCAATAATAAGTTTTTTCTTCACATTTGTCTCTAGTTCTATATTTTCAACTAAAGCTATAAACTCTACTATAGACATATCAGAAGGTTTTATAACATCAATTGTTCTTGTATCTATAGCTTTTGCTATATTATTTTCAAATTTTTCATTTATTTTTTGCTCTATTAAGTGTGCAGTTTTTGCTGAATTTTTATAAAGACTTAGTTGAATTGATTTTTCATCTTGTAAATTAAAATCAATCTCTCCTTCAACTGTTGCACCCTCATAAATAAATCCAGTTGTTTTATTATTTGCGTTTGCTACAACAGTTCCTTGAGCAACCGCATAAACATTTCCATCAACCCCTTTTAATTGAGTCATTAAAAGTTCACCATAATCAATAGATTTTGAATCACCAATAGTTGAAACTGTAACTTTTATTTTATCACCTTGCCTTGCAAATGGTGGTAAATCTGCTGTTACCATAACAGCTGCTATATTTTTTGAATTAATAGAGCCTTGTGGAATTTTTATATAAGAGTTTGTAAGTAGGTTTTGAAGACTTTGCATTGTAAATTTAGATTTATCTCCAGTTCCTGGAAGTCCTACAATAAGACCATAACCTATTAGTTGGTTCTCCCTTATTCCTATAATATTTGAAACATCTTTTATTTTTTGACCAAAAAGTGATGAAATAAGCAAAATTGAAAAAAATAAAATTCTCAAATAAATCCTTTATAAAATTTAAGTTTACATTTTATCAAAAATTTAATAAAAAAAGGTATAATCAAAGTAAAATTTTAAACTATTAGGGCTCAAGATTGAATATTTTTATATATGGAAAAGATGATTTCAGAAAAGATATAAAGAGAATTTTAGGTGAATCTAAAATAGATGAAAAACTACAAAATATATCTATTGCCGAAATTTTAAATTTAGAAGATTTGAAAGAGCAGATTGCCTCAAATCCAGATGATGTTTTTTTAATTGATGATGAAAAAATATTTAAAAAGTCTAAATTTGGATTTTTAAAAGCAAAAGATGCAATAGAAGAGGAGTTTTTACTTCAATGTGGAGTTAGTGAGCTATCTATTGACTCTTTTGAAGAGATTCCAAACTATATTACAAGAAAATATGATAGATTAAATTTTAAAAAAGAGCCTAGTGATAGTGAAATTATAAATGAGGATGATCTTGATAATTTAGTTTTAGCAAAAGATGAGGAAAAAGATTTGAATGTAGACTCAAATCAATCTTTTTTAGAAGATGATATTGTAGATACTGAAAAAAAAGAAGATAATACAAAAGATGAACATACAGATAATTTTGAAGAAGATTTTGGTTTGAATAATATAGAGCTAGACTATGACGATAAGGACTCTTTAACTGATAAAAGTGAAGCTATTGAGAGTATGAAAAATGAAGAAGATATTCTAAATTTAGATAGTTTTATCTCTGAAGATTTTGATATGAATGATTTTAAATTAGATGAAGATTTTGATTTAAATTCAATTGATGAGATGCTTTTAGATAGTGATGATAAAAATATTACTGAAAGTGAAGATAAAAATAAAAATGAAGAGTTGTTTGATAACAACAAAGAGAAAGTTTTTATAAATACACCAGAAAACTCTTTAGATTCAAATTTTGATATTGAAAATTTAGATGAAGATAATAATCAAGAAGAGATATTTTTAGGAGATATTGAAAAACAATTAGAAGAGAGTTTAGATTTAGATGAAGTTGATTTAAAAGAGGAGACTCAAGAAGATAATCAAATCAAAAAAGAGTATAATAGTGCAGAAAATGATGTTGTAAAAGAAGAAAATTCTAATTTAAGTATCCAAAAGGAAGATAAAAATATGAATAATTTTTTAGATATAGATAGTATTAGTGAAGCTGATATTCTAGATGCTTTAGGACTTGATAATTCAAAAGTTGAAATGAACTCATCTTTGAATAGTGGAAATAATATAGATGATTCAAGTGATAATTTTAAAGCAAGTAGTATAGATTTAAATGCTTCAAATATTGATGATGTTACTGCTTTACTTTCAAAACTTTTGAAAAATAAGAGTGTAGAGTTGTCAATTAAAATAAAAGAGTAGTATGGATTTATTAGCAATTTCACAAAATACTGTAAAAATTATATTACTAATAGGTCTTCCATCATTAGTTGTAAGCATGATTATAGGACTTATAATTTCTATATTTTCAGCCGTAACTCAAGTAAACGATGCTTCACTTTCATTTGTTCCTAAGATGATTATTGTATCAACTTTTATCCTTTTTTCTCTCCCTTGGATTGGTGAACAAATAGGTGGATTTGCATCTGATTTATGGAATCTAATTTTGGTTTTTGGACAATAATTTGATAGAAAAACTTTATAATTTGAAAAAGAGTCAAATAGAGCAAAAACTTATAGAAAAAGCTAGTTTACAACAAGAGATATATCAAATAGACGAAAGCGTTGAAAAATTTACACAAGATATAAATACAGCAACTGTTCAAAAGCTTGGATCAATATCTGACTTTATGGTTTTATCTATGCATAAAAATTCTATTAGATATGAGATAACGAAACTTATAAAAAGAAAAAACGAACTTTTAAAAAAAGTAGAAGCACTATTTTTAGAGATAATTGAACTTCAAAAAGAGAGTGAGCAGTATAAATATATTTTAGAAGAAGAGAAAGAAGAGAGAAGAAAAGCTAAGATGCACGATGAGATGCTACAAAATGAAGAATTTATACAAAGTTCATATATAAGGGGTTAGATTTGATTTTTAGATTTTTAATACTAATAATATTTCCAATATCTCTATTTTCAAATGAAGATAGTAGCGCTTTAACAAAACAAAGATTAGAGATACTTCAACTAAAAGAGGATTTAACACAATTTTATAAAAAAAGAGAAGAAGAGGATTTAGCAAGAAAAAAAGAGATTGAAGATATTCTTAAAAAAATAGAAGATGAGAAAAATAGTATAAATTTAATAAAAGAGCAAAATGAAGAGTTATTAAAAGAGATTAGGGGTCAAATTGTTAGCAAAACAACAAAAATTTATGAACAAATGAAACCAAAAGTAGCTGCTTTAGTGTTTGATCAGATGATATTAGAAGGTAAAATTGAAGAAGTTTTTGATATAATCATTAGATTAAAAGAGTCAAATGTTTCTGTAATTATGAGGTCTTTGAGTGTAGAGAGTGCTTCAATTTTGACTTTTATGTTAGAAAATTTTAAAACAAATGAAATAAAAGGGGAGTAGTATGGCAGAAGAAAATGGTGAAATTAAAAAATCTTCAGATGGTAAAGGTTTAATAATAATTCTTATTGCGTTTGTAATTTTATTAATTGTAGCAGTAGCTGTAGCAACATTTTTTTTATTTAGTAATATTGGAACAAATTCAACTATAAGTAGTCCTGAAAATCAAGAAAAAGTTGAGAATGTGAAATCTTCTGTTGGTTCTGATGCAAAATTCAAAGCAGATGTAACTGAATTAGTATTAAATTTAACAGATACTAGAGGAAGAGAGAAAATTTTAAAACTATCTTTTTCAATAAGAAGTTCAGAGCCAACTATTCAACAAATAGTTGAGAATCATCTTCCTGAAATTACTGATATTGTAATAACTCAAGTAAGCTCAAGAAGTAGTGATGAGTTACTCACTGTTGCTGGAAAAAATATATTAAAAGATGAGTTAGTTAGTGAATTAAATGGTGTTATGAATTATGCAAGAACTAGTAATGGTAATATTGTAAACAATATATTTTTTACAGAGTTTATAATAAGATAAAATATGATTTTAGCAATTAAAAAAAAGAGAAAAATAGAGTTACTTATTAAAAAAGTAGTATTAATTTCTCTTTTATTTATTTTGTTTGCTGTTGGTTTTGGTTTTTATAATAAATTACTTTTAAAAAATGAAGAGTTAAAAGCTCAAGAAGAGCAAGAGATTTTGCTTCAATTACAGAAAGAGAGATTAGAAAAACAAAAAGCAGAAATTGAATTTATTATACTAGAAGAGAGTTCTAGAGTAGTTGATTTAATAGGGCAAAAATATATTGATGATATTAAAGTATATAAAAATAAATTAGTTTACATTTTAAAACCAAATACAAATATAGATGCAATAACAATAAGATATGGAAGTTTTGCTTTAGTAAAAAGAAGTTTTAAAGAGATTGTTGTTGTTATTGATTTAGAAAATATATTGAAAGGAAAAATTAAATGATTAAATATTTTTTATATGCATTTATTCCTTTTATATTTTTATCATGTAGCGCTGTTTCAAAACCAGAAATAGAGTTCACAAAACCTGAACTTCAAGTAGCAAGAGAGAATCCAAAACCTAAAAGAAATAAGGGATCTTTATATTCAGTTCAAGGAAGTTCACTATTTGCTGATAAAAAAGATTTACAAATTGGAGATATTATTCAAGTAAAGATAAGCGAAGGTCTTCAACAAAAAAGTGATAATAAAAGAGAGCTAACAAGCAATAGACAAAATGATTTTGGTGGAGGAATGTTTACAGCAATGGGTGGAAATACTCTTGGTGGAACAGTGGGAAGTGCAACTGATAAATTTAATGCAAATTTAGGTGTAAATTTTGGTACTCAAAGTAATGATAGTGATAAGGGAAAAGTTAAAACTGAAGTAAAAGAGAATTTTGATACAGATATTTCAGCAATCATAGAAGAGGTTTATCAAAATGGAAATTATTTTATAAGAGGAACAAAAGAGATTTTGCTTGATGGTCAAAAACAAGAGATAATAATAACAGGAGTTATAAGACCTTATGATATAACTCCTGAAAACTCTATAAGCTCTGGACAAGTTGCAAATCTAAAGCTTTTATACAAAAAAGATGGTGTAGAAGCAGATGTTTTAACGACTCCTTGGGGAACAAGAATTATAAGAGCAATTTGGCCATTTTAATCTAATTTTAAGAAATGTAATGCGATAATAAGCTAATTTAAAGGAGTAAAAATGTTTTCAACATTATATGTTTCTCAATCTGGACTTAATGCTTCAAAATATGGTATTGAGAATGTTGGTAATAATCAAGCTAATGCAAATACTCCTGGTTATAAAAAAAGAGTTGCTGATTTAAGTGAAGTTAGAATTAATGGAGTTCATTTAACAGGGCAAGGTGTTAGTTTTGATGGAATAAATAGAACAACATCTCAATATATGTATGATAAATTTTTAAATGAAAATACAAAAGTAAGTTATTATGATAAATTATCTAATATGCTTGGTGGAGTAGAAAAAATCTTTACTGAAACAGATACTAGTGGATTTTCAATAAGTTTGAATAAATATTTTCAATCTGTTGAAAATTTAAGAACAAATCCTAATTCTGAAGTTTATAAAAACCATATGCAGACTCAAGGAGTTGCAATTGTTGAAGATTTAAAAAATTTATATTCAAGTGTTGAAAAACAAGCTGTAATTGAGAAGCAAGAGTTAAAAACAGATGTTAAAGAGGTAAATTCTATTTTAAAAGAGATAGCTGATATAAATAGTAAAATATCAAAATACTCAGGCTCTGTGAATGATTTGTTAGACAAAAGAGATCACCTTGAATCAAAATTAGTACAATTTGTTGATGCAGATATAAGTAGAGATTCTGGATTTTATGAGATAAAAATAGGTGGAGTTGTAGCACTTAGTAATGATGTATTTGAAAAAGAGATTAATGTAAGCGATATTCACGAAAAACAAATAGATAGATTTAATTATATAAAACAAAATAGTGATGGTTCAACTACTGTTTATGACTCTTTAAAATATAATTCTGATTTTACTCCTAAAGCACCTTATGGTGTAGATGATGTTGTAACTTATAAGTTAAATAATGAATTTTCAGTTAGTGTTAGAATTGGTGAAACTATTTTAGGAAATTGGGATGGTAATCCAAACGGTGTTCCAACTGCAATGGTTGTTACAAATGATAATATAACTAGAGCATTTATGGTGAAGATAAATCAAGATGAAAATATGAGTAAACTAGTAACAGCATATAATGGTGAATATGTAAAAGATGAAAATGGAAAAAGTGTTCCAATGTATCCAAACAGTGATAATTATCTAAGGATTGAATCAAATATTGATGGACTTGCAGGAGAGTTTGAAGGAAGATTTAGTGTAGAGAGAAAAGCAGGTGCTAATATAACTGCTAGAGAGGTAATTTATAATAACGATAAAACTAGTCAAAATGCTGTTAGTGATACAATTTTAACTATTTATGAAGATAAACTAGAGTTAAAAAGTGGAAGTATGAAAGCTCAAATTGAAAATTTAGCAAGTTCAAATCCAAATAATAAATTCCAAAGTTATTTAGATAAACTTGACTCAATAGCGCAAACTTTATCTGATACTTATTCAGCATATATAAGAGTTGGAAGTGAAGATTATATTTATGGTAAATATGCTTCTGATGCTTATAGCTATAATCCACCATTTCCACAAAATGGTGGAGTTATTATAAACTTAAATCTATTTAGTGGAAGCAGTGTAAAAGATTTAAAATTTAACACTAACCAAGTTAATTATCTAAATCAACAAAATGTTGACTATCTTGCTACTTTACAATGGAAAAGTGATATATCTTTTAATGGTGGAGCTCAAGATCCAAATAATGATAACTCTACATCATTTGTTGAATTTTATAGAACATTAAAAGTTGGATTATCAACAAGCAAAGAAGAAGCTGCTTACTCTTTTGAAGTTCAAGATTCAATAGCTCAAAATTTAGGAGAAGCATATAACAAAGTTGTAAAGGTTGATAGTGATGAGCAGATGCTTGATTTAATGAGATTTCAAGCCTCTTTTAGTGCAAATGCACAAGTAATTACTGCAGTTGATAGTATGATACAAACTCTTCTTGGTATGAAGAGATAACCCAATAAAAGGAGTTTAAAATGGCTGAAGGAATTTTAGGATTAGGACAAGGACAAGCAGGAGCATTAAATAATGATATGCTTGAAAAATTAAAAGCTGTTGATAGAAAAGCAACAGTTGAACCAATTGAAAAAAAATTAGAGAAATTTGATTTAGAGCGAGAAGCTATAACAAATATATCTACAAAAGTTGAAGATCTTTTATCTGCCGTTAAATTGTTCTCTTTAAATCAAACAACTTCTGTAAATGCCTTTAATCAAAAAAGTGCAGATGTTATGGGAGATGGAGTAGTTTTTGATTCAGATGATTTAAGTGCTTTAAAAACTGGAAGTTTAAGTGTAAAAGTAGAACAACTTGCACAAAAAGATGCTTGGCAAACTGATATTATAAATGGTTCTAAAAGTGATGCTGTAAATAATCCTGTAAACCAAGGTATAATTATAATTAATGGTAAAGAGATTGATACAGATGAAAAAAGCTATGAAGATTTAGTTAAAGAGATAAATAAAATTAGTGGAGTTCAAGCTTCACTTGTAGATAGTTCTGCTGGTGGATTTAGATTATCAATTAAAAGTGAAGAAACAGGAGAAGCAAATAAAATAAATATGAGTGGAGCTGCTGCTAATAGCCTATTTAAAGCAGATTCAACTGATGAAGAAACTTTAAAGAAATACAATGTACTAAAAGCACAAGATATGGTTATGAAGGTTGATGGTATTGAGTATTCAAATAGTACAAATACTGTAAGTATAGAAGGGCTTAAAATAACAGCCACAAAATCTACAGGAGAATCTACTATTGAAATAAAAAACGATACTACAAGTTTGGCTACACAAATGAAAGATTTTGCAGATAAATATAATGATTTAAGAGCTGCAATTGAAAATGAGATTTATAGTAGTGAATCTAGTATTGATAACAAAGGTGCCTTAAGAGATATATTAGCAAATATTAAAAATGAACTATTTGGTTCAGGAGCTGGTTCAAGCTCAATTTTTAGTTTTGGATTCTCTCTTGATGAAAAAAATGGAAATCTACTTTTTAATCAAAAAGATTTCGAAAATTCAACAAAAAATGGAACAGCTGATTTAGAAGCACTTTTTGCAGGAACTCCTGATAAAAAAGGTATAGCAACATATATTGATGAGGTAATTAGTATTAGTGGTGTTAAAAAAAGTTTGATTGATTATGAAATAAATATGATTTCAAGAGAAGAGAGTTTGAAAAAAGATAAAGAGAGTGCTGAAAAAACTCTTGATAGTAGATATGCAACAATGGCACAGCAGTTTGCATCTTATGGAGTTATTATAAATCAAATGGAAGCATCGTTTTCAGGTTTAAAAATGATGATACAACAATCAATTGCTTCAAAATAGAGGATAGTTTAACATCCTCTATTTAAGCAAAGATATAATATACTCAAAAAAAATTGTTAGCTGGAGTTAAAATTTATGGGGATTGAATTATATAATCAACAAAATGCTGTAACAGATGATCCATATGCACTTGTATTAAAGCTGTATGAAGGAATAATAAAATATTTATCATTTGCAAAAAGTGCTATAAATGATGGTGATATTGAGAAAAAATTTACATATATAAATAAATCTATTGCAATTTTTGATGAACTTAGAAATGTACTTGATTTTGATGGTGGTGAGGTTGCTTACTACTTAGATGGATTATATTTATACCAAATAGAGACGCTATTTAGTGCTGGAGTTGATGATAATATAAATAAAATAAATCAAGTTATAAAAGTTGTTCAAGGAATGATTGACGCATGGAAAGAAGAGACTGGTCTTTAAAACTTTTGAGTGAATTAAACTACATTAATTCACTTGATTCTTATGAAAAAGCTGATGCTATAGTAGCTTGGTATCAAGATAACTTTACAAATAATAAAATAGAAGATTTAGATTTAAAGCTTGATGATTTAAAAAGATTTGAAGAGCTTTTTTTTATAAATCTTAATTTTTTAAAAGAGCAAAAAGAGATAGCTAGACAAGATTTGAATAATCTTAAAAAAATGAAAAATTTTTTAAAAAACTAAATCTTTAAAATCTATATTTTTAATAAAAATATACTCTCTAATATTTTTTGGTAACTTTTTAACTCTACATTTTTCTTTAAAATCTTTTGGCATATTTGTTTTTACTTTTGGAGCTATAAAAATAGAGGTTTCTGTAATAGCAATATTTATTTTATGAGCTACTGTAAGCTCTTTTTGTTTTATTATCTCCTCTCTTTGTAAAGATGATATTAAAATACCTCTTTTTTTTAAAGATTTATCAATAACTCTTAAATTTAAATTATTATCATTTTGGTTTTTAAAAATCTCTAATTCTTCAATTTTTTTAATTGGATAAAAATCTATATTTAGTGAGTTTAAATCATTATGTAAAAAGTTAAAACTACTTTTTACACCCTCTTTGAACTCTTTTAAAAAAGAGTTTGAAAAACTGTTTCTAAAGTAGTTTCTTTTATATTTTTCATCTATATTTGATTCATCTACAAAATATTTTATATTTTTATTTTCAAGATAAGATATTAACTCATCTTTTGAGAAATTTAATAGAGGTCTATAGATTTTATAAAATTCTTTATCTTCAATTTCACTCATTCCTAAAAGTTCAATTAATCCAGCCCCCTTTGATAGTTGCATCAAAAACCACTCAAATTTATCATTTAATTGATGAGCTGTGATTAGAAAATCATAAGAGTTTTTTTTAATAATCTCTTCAAAAAAATTGTATCTTATATCTCTAGCTTGTTTTTCAAAATTTGATAAATTTTCTAAAAATATATCTTTTATATATATTTTTTTATTAAACTTTTTTGCTAAGTTTTCTGCGTGTGCAACTTCCTCTTTTGATTGCTCTCTTATATTGTAATCAACAATAGCAATATCAAAAGGTATATTTGAGTTCAAAAGAAGAAAAAAAAGTGCAGTAGAATCAACTCCTGCAGAAAATGCAAGAAGATTTTTACTACTTTTAATTTCTGAAAAATCTAAATTCATACTTTTTTAATTATTTTAGCTAGTAATTTATCACCAGCTATATCAGTTATTAAAACTTCATAAATATCACCAAATACAATTTTCTCTTCATTTTCATTATCATTTATATATATTTCCCCATCAATTTCAGGAGCCCAAATAGTTTTTCTAGCACTTAGTAGATATTCATGTTCATCACTTTCACCACTTATATATACTTCAAAAGTTTTACCAATATCATTTTTTAAAGATTTTAAAGTTGTATTAGAGATAATTTCTCCTAAAATTTCAGCTCTTTCATCTATTAACTCTTGTGCTATCTTATCAGCTCTTGTTTGCGCAGTTGTTCCCTCTTCATCTGAATAAGAAAATACATTTGATCTATCAAATCCAAAGTTTTCAACAAACTCACAAAGCTCTTCAAAATCTTCTTCACTCTCTCCAGGATGTCCAGCAATAAATGTAGTTCTTACAAATGAGTTTGGTTTTGATTTCATATACTCCATAAGTTCTCTTAATTTTTCTGCACCTTTTCCTCTTTTCATAATCTTTAACATATTTTGTGATATGTGTTGAAGAGGCATGTCAAAGTAGTTTACAAAAACTTTTGAGCTTGCAATTTTATCAATTAGATTAAAAGTAGTTGTACTTGGATATAGATATAAGATTCTAGCTGTTTTAACACCATCTATTTTTTCAACTGCATCAATTAACTGCTCTAATCCATCATTAAAACCTAAATCTCTTAAATATGATGATGAGTCTTGTGATACAAAAGAGAAATCTTTAAAACCTTTTTTAACAAGATTTGTTACCTCTTTTACAAGTGATTCTAAAGTTCTTGAGTGAAGTTTTCCTTTAAATGATGGAATTGCACAAAAAGAACATGTTTGGTTGCAACCTTCGCTTAGTTTTACAAAAGCGTGAAAAGATGATCCAGTTATTACTCTTTCATCCTCATCGCTTGCTAAAAACACCTCATTTGAAAAGCTACTTCTTTTTTCATTAACCAATTTATCAATTTTGTCATAATCTCCAACACCTGTAAAAATATCAATTTCAGGTAACTCTTTTTGAAGTTCTCCTTGATATCTTTGGCTTAAACATCCAGCCATAACTAAAACAGACTCTTTTTTTCTATCTTCGTGTAGATTTAAAATTGTATTTAAACTCTCTTCTTTTGCACTATCTATAAATCCACATGTATTTACTATAATTAAATCGGCATTTTGTGCATCATCTGTTATTTCATAATCTCTAAGCCGACCTAGCATTACTTCACTATCTACAAGATTTTTTGTACAACCAAGGCTTACCATATGAAGCTTTTTTGTAGGTTTTTTTTCACTAAATTTCATATATATTTATCCAATATTTTATAATTTTTTGGATTTTAACATATAAGAGCATTTATACAAATTAATAAGTTAAAAAGTTGTATCATAAGATTTTTAAGATAAGGAGTAATATAAATAAATCTTCAAAAGATGCTTTTATAAAATTTGATAGAGATTTAAAAGTTTTTGGTAATTTAGGTTGTAATAATTTTTTTGCTAGATATAAATTAGATAAAAATATATTACATATTAGTAAAGTTGGAAGTACTATGATGATGTGTCAAAATATGGAAACTGAATAAAATTTTTTAAAAATTTTAGAAGAGGTTAAAAACTATAAAATAGATAATAATATCTTAATATTTTTTAGTGATGAAAACAAAGAGTTAGCAAAATTTATAAAAGAGTAGAACTACTACTCTTTTAGTTTGTTGTTGAATCTCACATCCAAATATTATCAAGAAGTCTGATACTTCCAAATCTTACAACTACTAAAATAATTGTATTTGATTGTTCAATTATCTCTATTTCATTAAAATTTCTATCAACAACTTTTACATATTCAACATCAAGACCATTTAAAACTTCATAAATTTTATCTTTTATTATTTTAGAATCTCGCTCTCCTTTTGCAATTAAGTTTCCAGCCATATAAATAGATTTTGAAATTTTAAGAGCTTCCTCTTTTTGTTCAGGAGTTAAATATACATTTCTAGAACTAAGAGCTAATCCACTATTTTCTCTTACAATATCGCAAGGAACTATATTTATAGGTAAGAATAGATTTTTTACCATCTGTTGAATTAGTGTTAATTGCTGAGCATCTTTTTTGCCAAAATATGCATTTGTAGGTTGAGTTAAATTGAATAGTTTTAATACTACTTGTAAAACCCCATCAAAATGTCCAGGTCTTGTAAATCCTTCTAAGACATAACTATTTTGTGGAGCTTTAATTAAAACTTCATCATCTTCATACATAGTTTCAATATTTGGCATAAAAAGATAATCAACTTTACACATTTGGCAAATTTTGATATCAGCTTCCTCTTTCCTTGGATATTTATCTAAATCTTCACCTTTTAAAAATTGTGTAGGATTTACAAAAATGGATACTATAACTATATCGTTATTATCTCTTGCATTTTTTATTAAAGAGATATGTCCATCGTGTAAAGCACCCATTGTTGGAACAAATCCAATTTTTCCATTTAAGTTTTTTCTAATATTTTTCAGCTCTTCAACAGTTTTAACTATTTGCAATACTATTTCCTTTTTATGATTTTATTTTTCATTGTAGTTTGGATTTAGTTTTAATAATACTAAATCAGCAATCATATTTCCAATAAGTGTTAGAAATGCTCCAATTATAAGTATTCCCATAATTACAGGATAATCATGGCTTAAAGCACTTTGATAAAATAGCAATCCCATTCCATCTATTGAAAATATTGTCTCTAAAATTACACTTCCACCAATAACTCCTGGAAGAGATAGCCCTAGAAGAGTTATTACAGGTGGATATAAGTTTGGTAAAATATAGTATCTTAAGATTTTTTTATTATCTAATCCTCTAGCTTTAGCAAAAAATATATAATCACTTTTTAAAATTTCAATAGTTAATGCTCTTATATATAAAATCAAACTTCCAATTCCACCAAAAACTATTATAAAAATAGGTAATACTAAATGCCAAGCAAAATCTAAATAGTAATTTAAACTCCCATCATTTGGTACACTATGAAGTCCAGCTATTGGAAAAAGTTCAAATTGTATAGAAAAAATTAAAACTAAAATAAGTGCTAAATAAAAAGATGGCATTGAAAAACTTAAAAGTGATAGCTGTTTTGTAAACCTATCAAAAATTGACTCTTTTTTCATAGCAGCTTTTATTCCAAGATATAAACTTATTAAAAATACTAAAATCATAGAGATTATGTTTATTGTTAAAGTAATTGGAATTCTGCTTAAAATCTCATCTTTTACAGTAGATCCACTTGAAAAAGATATTCCAAAATCTAGTTGCAAAATTGAGTAAACCCACGAAAAAAATTGAATATATAGTGGTTTATCCAAGCCATAAATTTTTTTCAACTCTTCAATTGCTTCAGGTGTTATATTTGGATTTAGCTCACCACTTGCAAAAAATGAGTTAGGAGCTAAATTTATTGCAATAAATGAGATTAGGCTAATAATAAATAGCATAATAATAATGTATAATAATTTTTTTAAAAATAGATTCATAACATAGATTATACAAAAGATAGGATTAAATGATAGGTATTGATATAGTTAGTATTGATAGAATAAAAAAGATGTATGAAAAATTTGGTGATAAGTTTTATGATAGATTTTTATGTGAAGATGAAAAAAAACTTGTAAAATCTCCTCAAACTGCAGCTGGTTTTTGGGCTGCAAAAGAGGCTGCTAGTAAAGCTATTGGTACTGGAATTGGAGAGATTTGTTCATTTTATGATATAAAAATAAAAAAAGATGAAAATGGTGCTCCAAAGATAAAGTATAGTAAAGATTTAAAAAAAAGATTTAAGATAAAAAAATCATCTTTAAGTATCACTCATGATGGTGGTTTTGCAATAGCAGTTGTAGCAAATAGTAAAAAACAATTGACTTAAATCAAAATATCTTTTTATGGAAGATGCTAAAATTTTTTACTCTAAAAAAGAGTTTGTGTTGTGGAGTTCCCCGAAATCTCTCCTGATTAATCCACAACACAGTAAAATCTATCTAATTAATTTATCCAAAAAACTTTAAAACTGTTTGTATAACTGTAGCATTTATTAAATCTACAAAAAATGCTCCACAAAGAGGAACTATTAAAAATGCTTTATGAGAAGATCCATACATATTTGTAATTGCTTGCATATTTGCAACTGCTGTAGGAGTTGCTCCTAAACCAAAACCACAATGACCAGCTGCTAAAACACTTGCATCATAATTTTTTCCCATAACCCTAAATGTTACAAAATATGCATATAAAATCATAATTAAAACTTGTGAAACTAAAATCACAGTTAAAGCACCAGCTAGATTTGATAGTTGCCAAAGTTTAAGTGAAAGTAGAGCCATTGCTAAATATAAAGATAATGAAGCATTTCCAAAAACATCAATTGCTCTATCAAAAATCTCAATTTTTAATATATTTTCTAAAAAATTTCTTAAAATTACACCACCTGCAAGTGCCCAGACAAAAGTAGGTAGTTCAAGTGCACTTCCTTTTGCAAAGTTTGTCATAAAATCAGCAAATGCTAAACAAGCTGCAAATAGAGCTAAAGTTGATATTGCACTATTTGTAGTAATTAATCTTACCTCTTGAGGATACTCAAAAGGAACAAATTCATCAATTACTTTCTCATTTTTTAAGTCATCTTCTTTTCTAGATTTTTCACTAGCAAGCTTATATCTATTTATTAAAAATTTTGCTAAAGGTCCACCAATAAGTCCACCCATTACAAGACCAAAAGTTGCAGCTGCCATTCCTAAAGCCATAGCGCCTTCAATTGCATATTTTGTCTCTAAAATTTCTCCCCAAGCTCCAGCTGTTCCATGTCCACCAGTTAGTGAAACAGAACCAGCTATAAGACCAATAAGTGGATCAATTCCTAAAGCTGTAGCAAGAGATATTCCTACAAAGTTTTGAATTATAATAAAACCAGAAACTACAAAAAGAAAAATAAAAAGAGATTTCCCACCCTCTTTTAGTTTTGCAAAATTTGCACTAAGACCAATTGATATAAAAAATATAAGCATAAAACTTGTTTGAAGTTCGCTACTAGTTGTTATACTATGACCCCAAAAATTATATACAAAAGTAGAAATAGTAGCCGCCACAAGACCACCAGCAACAGGTTCTGGTATATTATATCTTCTTAAAAACTCAATTTTATTTACTAAAAATTTACCAATAAGCAAAACTATAACAGCTGCAATTAGTGTATAGTAGGCATTAAATGTGAAATTGATAAGTTCTCCTTTTTAAACTATTTATTATTTTTTACTTAAATTTATATATCTTTCTAAAATTATTTTTGCAGCAATTGAGTCAATTCTTCCATCTCTTACTTGTTTTACTTCACCTTTCATAAGCTCTTTTGCCTCTATTGAGCTAAGATTTTCTTCACAAAATTCAAAAGGAATTTTAAGTTCTAGTAGGTTTGTAAAGTGTTTTATTCTATTTTGAGTATCTATATTTGAGCTTGGAAGTCCAATAATTAGTTTTTCAATTTGCCACTCTTTTAAAAAATTGGTTACTTCTAGAGCAGCTTGATTTCTATTTTTCCTAATAATAGCATTTTGTGGAGTTACAATATCACTCATAAGAGAGATTGCAACCCCAATTCTTTTTAGACCAACATCAATTGAAGCTAATCTCAATCTAAAATCTCACTTGCAACTTCAAATTTATTGTTTGCAGTCATTAGATGAATTTTTGGATGAATTTTATTAATCTCTTTAAATAGATTTTTGCTTAAGTGCATTCCAACTTTATACTCCTCTTCTTCACTAATACTATGAGCTCGTTCAAGTTCATCTATCCAAAATTGAGGGACATGAATTCCTGGAACTTGTGCAGATAAAAATAGCGCAGTTCTTAGTTTTGTAATAGGAAATAGTCCAAGTATTAGTTGTGATTTTTTCTTATCACCTTCTACATTCTCTTTTGCAATTTCAAAGCTTTCAAGTAGTTTTTTTACATTTTCAATGTCAAAAACAGGTTGAGTTATAACTCCAACAGCACCATTTTGAATCTTTAAATTCATCTTTTTTTCCAAACTCCCAAAATTTTTAGCATATGCATTTACAACTGCAAATGGAAATATCTGTTTTGGTTCAATTTTAAAAGGACGTCCAGCAAAATCCATACCATAGTTAAAAGATTTAATCATCTTTAAAAGCATTAAAGAGTTTGCTTCAAAAACACCTTTACTATTTGGCTGATCACTCATTTTTGCAGGATCTCCTGTAAGAGCTAAAATTGCTCTAATATCAAAATCATTAGCTCCTAGTAAATCAGATTGTAAAGCAATTTTATTTCTATCTCTCATTGTCATTGTTGCAATTACTGGTTTTTTAAACTCTGTTTGAAGTTTTAAAGCAGCAAAAAGTGAGTTATATTTTAATTTTGCCAAAGGATTATCTGTACAAGTAAAGCCATCAACTTTTGAATCTATTTTAAATTTTTTAATTTTTTCTACAATATTGTGCATTGATGGTTCGTGTTGAGGTGTTGTTTCAAGTGTTAAGTATTTACCATCTTGAAGTTTAGAAATTAGTGTTTCAAACATAAAAAAGCTTTCCTTTTTAAACTATTTAGTTAAATTTGGCTAATATTATACCCTTTAATATTTAAAGTTTTAGGATATTTATGAAATTAGCAGTTTTTGATTTTGATTCAACACTTATGGATGGAGAAACTATAGATTTTCTTGCAGATGAGTTTGGAATTGGAAGTGAAGTAAAGAAGATAACTGAAGAGGCTATGAGTGGAAGATTGGATTTTTTTGAATCTTTAATTCAAAGAGTAGCACTTTTAAAGGGAATGGATTATAAAAAAGTAGTTGATATTTGTGCAAATCTTCCTTTAATGACAGGTTCAAAAGAGATTGTAAAAGAGTTACAAAAAATGAATTATAAAGTTGTTTGTTTTAGTGGTGGATTTAGATTAGGAACATCACCTGCTAAAGATAAATTGGGACTTGATGCAGATTTTTCAAATATTTTACACCAAAAAGATGGAGTTTTAACAGGACTTGTTGGTGGAGATATGATGTTTGGCTACTCAAAAGGTGATATGATACAAAGACTTCAAGGTCTTTTAAAAATATCAAAAGAGGATACATTGGTTTGTGGAGATGGTGCAAATGATTTAAGTATGTTTGAAAAAGCTGATACAAGAGTTGCTTTTTGTGCAAAAGATATACTTAAAAAAGAGGCAAATATAATTGTTGATACAAAAGATTTAACAAAAATTTTAGATTATATAAAGGCTTAAGAGATGAAAGAGTTTGAAGAGATAAATTACTCAATTTGGTGTGATTTTATTGAAAGAGATTTTTTAGAAAATAGATTTCAAGAGATTATAAATGATGGAACAATAAAAGGTGCAACATCAAATCCAGCTATTTTTGAATCATCAATTAAAAGTTCAGGCGCATATAAACAACAACTTTTAATGCTTCAAGCAAATGAGAATAAAGCAATTTATGAAGAGCTTGCTTTTACAGATATCAAAAGAGCAGCTGAACTTTTAGAACCACTTTATAAAAAAAACAATAACAATGGATTTATATCAATAGAGGTTGACCCACTTTTGTGTGATGATGCTTCTTTAACTATTGAAGAGGGATTAAGAATTCACAAATCTTTACACTCTGATAATGTTATGATAAAAATCCCAGCAACACAAGCTGGTTATATTGCAATGAGAGAGCTTACAAGTAGAGGAATTCATGTAAATGCTACTTTGGTTTTTTCACAAGAACAAGCAAAAATGTGTGCAATGGCACTTGATGAGGGAATAAAAGCTTCAAATAAAGATATAAAAGCTGTTATTTCTGTATTTGTTTCAAGATTTGATAGAGAAATTGATAGTGATTTAATCATAAAAGGTCTGCCTCACTCTAAACTTGGAATTATAAATGCAACAAAGTGTTACCATATAGTTGAAAAGTTTGAAAATAAAAATATTAGAACTCTTTTTGCAAGTACAGGTGTAAAAGGTAATGAACTAAGCCCTAGCTACTATGTTGATAATTTAATCTATCCAAATAGTATAAACACAGCACCACTTTCTACTATTGAAGCATGGCTTGAAATTGGTAAAAAAGAGCCTTCAGTTGTAATATCTGAAGCTGAATGTGATACATTTTTAGATCTTTTAGATAAAAATGGTTTCAATGTAGATAAAATATCTAACAAACTTTTAAATGATGGGCTTGAAGCTTTTAAAATATCATTTAAAGAGCTTTTAGAAAAAGTTAAAAATTAATTTAATATTAAGATATATTGGATAAAATTTTTCCATTAATAAAAAATAAGAAAAGGTAGCAAATATGAAAAATTGGAGCCCAAGTAGCTGGAGAGAGTTCCCTATAAAACAACAACCAACATATAATGATATAAAAACTTTAAAAGAGGTTGAACAAGAGTTAGCTAGCTATCCTCCTTTAATTTTTGCTGGTGAAGCATTAAGTTTGAAAAAACAGCTTGCAAAAGTTGTAAATGGTGAGGCATTTTTACTTCAAGGTGGAGATTGTGCTGAGAGTTTTAGCTCTTTTAATGCACAAAATATCAAAGATCTGTTTAAAGTAATGATGCAAATGGCAGTTGTATTAACATTTTCAGGTGGTTGCCCTGTTGTAAAAGTTGGAAGGGTTGCTGGACAATTTGCAAAGCCAAGAAGTTCTGATTTTGAAGAGATAAATGGTCTTAGTCTTCCATCATATAGAGGAGATATCATAAATGATATAGATTTTACTCTTGATGCAAGAGAGCCAAAAGCAAAAAAACTTTTAAAAGCATATAATCAAAGTGCAGCCACAATGAACCTTTTAAGAGCATTTGCAAGAGGTGGAATGGCTGATTTAAATCAGGTTCATTTATGGAACTTAGATTTTGTTAAAGACAATACTTTAGGTGCAAAATATGAAGAGATAGCAAATAAAATTAGTGAGAGTTTGGCATTTATGAAAGCTTGTGGAATAACAAGTGAAAATACTCCACAACTAAATCAAACAACACTATTTACATCCCATGAAGCACTATTACTGAACTATGAAGAAGCACTTACAAGAAGAGATTCAATCACAGGTGATTGGTTTAACTGTTCTGCTCATATGCTTTGGATTGGAGATAGAACAAGAGAGCTTGATGGTGCTCATATTGAGTATTTTAGAGGAATTAAAAATCCAATTGGTTGCAAAGTTGGTCCATCTATGAAAGAGGATGAGCTAATTAAATTAATTGATGCTTTAAATCCAGACAATGAAGCTGGAAGATTAAATTTAATTGTTAGAATGGGTAATGAAAAAATAGCTGAACACTTCCCAAAACTTTTAGCAAGAGTTGAAAAAGAGGGTAAAAAAGTTTTATGGTCAAGTGATCCAATGCATGGAAATACTATAAAAGCTGAAAATGGATATAAAACAAGAGATTTTGAAGCAATTTTAGGTGAAGTAAAACAGTTCTTCCAAATTCATAAAGCTCAAGGATCATACGCTGGCGGAATTCATCTTGAGATGACTGGGCAAAATGTAACAGAGTGTACTGGAAGTAGATCATCTGCAATTAAACAAAGTGATTTAGCTAGTAGATATCATACGCAATGTGATCCAAGATTAAATGCTGATCAAGCTTTAGAACTATCATTTATGATTGCTGAAACTCTAAAAGAGGCCAGAAAATAAGAGAAGGTTTTATCTTTTCTTATACAATTTAATGAATAAATACATTTTTTTAAATATCGTTTTTATAATAATTTTAATAAGCAATTCATTGTTTGCACAAAAGCCAGATGAAGTGGAAAATAAAAAATGGGCAAATTTAATTTTAATGAAAGGTATAAATCAAAGAGGTGGACCATATACCTTTGATGATACTTATCTTGAATTTGAATTTGGTGGAAGATATGAATGGTTGGACTTATATGGATATGTTGATTTTATAGATGTAATGAATAGTAAAAGTAGCGATAAGCACGGTGGCAATAATTTCTTTGTAGATATTGAGCCTAGAATTTCTATTGATTATTTACTTGACAAAGATTTATCTTATAAAGCTTTAAAAGAGTTATATTTAGCATTTGATTACTATTATTCTGATGAGCCAAATGCAAAAGGTTTAAATATTCTTTGGATAGGAATTGGAAGTGATATAGAACTTCCTTTTTTAGGAAAAAGTGGAGTCAATTTTTATACTAGATATATAGATGAAAATTATGGAGCTAGTAATGAACATAGCTTTGATGGTTATGTTGCTCATATTAATTGGTTTAAGCCAATCCATTTTTTTGGTAAAAATCGTTTTCTATCTTTTCAAGGATATATTGACTACGAGTTTGGAAGTAAATTAAAAGCAGATAGTTTTGAAAGATATTACAGAACATCTGACTCTTTACAAGGTTATTTTGGGCTTTATTATCATGATAAACATTGGCTTTTTGGTTATGGATTAAAAGCATATAAAAATATGACCCAATGGAAAAATAATCAAGAATTAAACGGTAAAAGAACTAATACTACTGGATTTGGTCACTATTTTAGTTTAGGGTATAAGTTTTAAATTATAAATTTCAGCTGTCAAGTGTTGTTTGATAACTTAAGAAAGATTTATAAAAAAATCTTCTTATACTCCTCTTCATTCCAAGCAACTACAAGTTTATCACCATACTCTATAACAGGTCTTTTAAAAAGCATAGGTTCATTTGCAAGATACTCTTTTTTATCTTGCTTATCAAGATTTAACTCTTTTAAATTCATAGTTTTATATTTAGTACCTTTTGAGTTAAAAAGTATATCTATATCAACTTTTTGTGACCATTTTTTAACAGTTTCTAAATCTATTTTTGTAGTTTTAAAGTCTACAAAATCAATCTCTATGTTGTGGTCTTTGAAAAACTTCAAAGCATTTCGCACGCTTCCGCAAGTTTTTATACCATAAACTTTTATCATATTTTTACTCTATAATTTTTGGAACTACAAAGTAGTTCTCTTCACTTTTTGGTGCATTTTTTAAAATTGCATCAGATATCTCTTTACTTGAAACTGCAACATCTTCTCTAAAAGGAGTTCCACCCTCAATTACACTTGAAATTGCTTCTACATTTGAAACATCAACTTCATTTAAGTTGTTTACAAATTCAAGCATTTGAGAGATATCACTTTTTAACTGCTCTTTTTTATCATCTTCTATTTTTACACTAGAGAGTTTTTCTAATCTTGTTATTAAATTATCATCTACAATAATATTTGACATATTTTTCCTTTATCTTAAAGTAAGTATTTTATCAAAAAAAAGTTTATTAGCCTCTTTTAGCATAAAAATCTTTTTTAAATTCCACCCAATTATCTTTTAAAATAGCCTCTCTTGCTTGTTTCATTAAATCCAAGTAGTAGAAAATATTATGAATTGAAGCAAGTCTAAAATATGTTATTTCACCAGCTCTTAAAAGATGATTTAAATAAGCTCTTGTAAAATTTTTACAAGTATAACAAGAACAACTCTCATCTATTGGTTTAATATCCTCTTTAAACTCTGCTTTTTTGATATTCAATCTTCCAAAACTTGTAAATAGTGTTCCATTTCTTGCATTTCTTGTAGGCATTACACAATCAAACATATCAACACCACGTTCAATATTTTCTATCAAATCTTCAGGTGTTCCAACACCCATTAAATACCTTGGTTTATCTTTTGGCATAAATTGTGTAGTCCACTCTACAGTTTCATACATAAGAGCATTTGGTTCACCAACACTTAATCCACCAATTGCAAAACCATCATAATCACTCATTGCACAAAGTTGTTGGGCGCTTTGTTTTCTAAACTCTTTATCTGTTCCACCTTGAATAATTGCAAAAATATTCTGATGTGTTCCAATACCACGAGATTTTTGCTCCATGTGATATTCAATAGCTTCTTTTGCCCATTTTGTAGTTCTTTCAATTGATTTAGCAATTCTCTCTTTTGTATTTGGAAGTGCTACTAAATCATCTAAAATCATCATAATATCAGAGTTTAAATCATATTGTGTATCAAGTACACTTTTTGGCGTAAAGTAGTGACGGCTTCCATCAATATGAGATTTAAACATTATTCCATTTTCATCAGGTTTACTATTATCGCTTAGTGAAAAAGCTTGAAATCCTCCACTATCTGTTAAAAATGAGTTTGGAAATTTTGAAAAACCATGAAGTCCACCAAATTTTTTTATTAGTTTGCTTCCTGGTCTTAAGTATAAGTGATAAGTATTTCCTAAGATTATTTTTGCTCCAAGTTCTAGCATATCGTTTGCATCAAGAGCTTTTACAGTTCCTTGAGTACCAACTGGCATAAAAACAGGAGTTAAGATAGTGCTGTTGGCTGTTTTGATTGTACAGGCTCTTGCGCCTTGTGAAGTTGCATCGATTTTAAATTCCATAAATATTATAAACCTTTTTGTAAATTAGGATTTTGTTTTAAATTAATAAAAAATAGATTCTATCCAAAATCTACTATTAAACTTTTTAAGATATAATTTTGCCCATGAAAAAAATATTAATTATACTTGATGGTATTGTTGCGAAGAAGCTTTTACAAAGAATTGTAGAGTCAAATACAGGCGATAATAGCTATGATGTCGTATATATGAATGATGTAATTTTACCAATTCATAAGCCTACAAATTTTACATTTTATAAGTTTGATCCAACTTCTAGCTCTAAATTATCAATGGTTTTAGATAAAGATATTCATAGTGAAGTTTTGATGGCATTAAACTCAAAAGATGAGATGCTAAGTACTATAAAAATAATTAGAGAGTATAAAAAAAATCTTCAAATTACCATTTTGGATTATTGGGGAATTAGCTTAAAAGATCCAATGGTTCACATCTATAAAGGTATAGATGTACTTGCTAATGGAATGGTTGAAAGATTACCAAATATTCCTGTTCTTGCTCAAAATATTGGACTAAAACAGGGTGAAATTATGGAGATTAAAATTCCATTTGGAAGCTCTTATGCTTATAAATCAATTGCTACTTTAGAGCAAAAAGATTGGAGAATTTTTGGTCTTTATAGAAATCAAAAATTAGTTGAATTAAAAAGAAGTTTAGTTTTAAAACCAAACGATATAATCCTTGTAATTGGAAAACCATCTGTATTGATGAATATTTACAATGTAATTGGAAAAACTCAAGGTCAATTTCCAATGCCTTTTGGAAATAATATATATCTGTATCTTGATCTATATTTAGAAGATGAACTTAGTGTAAAACATATTTTAAGAGATACAAAATTTTTAAATGAAAAATTAAAAAACTCTTTATTAATTGTAAGAGTTACTAGACCAACTACACCAAAAATAATGACTCTTGTAAAAAATGAATTAAGAAATTTTCCTACAATAGTTTTGCATATAGATTATGCAAATAAAGGTTTTGAAGATTTGTTTAAAGAGGATAGTAGAAAGTATAATATTGGACTTATTGCACCAAGCCCTTCTATGTTTAAAGACAAAAAGATGCTTAAAAAATTAGATTGTATAAAACTTCCAATGTATAAAAAAGGTGAAGAGAATTTAAGATCATCAAAAAATATTGGAGTTGTTTTAAATGATTATCTATCTTATGAACAGATTGCTCCAATTGTTTTTGATTTAGCTAGTCAATTAAAATTAAAAGCAAAAGTATTTAATCACGATCCAATTGGACAAAAAGATGATCAAGAAAATTTATTAAACCATTTTGAGAATATTGCAAAAGTATTTAATGAAAAAGTTGAAATAGAAAGTGGAGATAAGAATCCAATTAGAGAGTTAAGAAAACAGAAAAATATTTTACAGGTTCTTCCTTTAAAAGATATTATGTTTAAAAAGAGAAATTTCTTTAAAATTATCTATACAAATAGTGATTTAGTAGCATTTGATATGTATAAATTTAATCAAATTTTAATACCTATTTCAGAAGATTAAGAGGGGAAAATATGAGAGTTCATTTTATTGGAATTGGGGGAATTGGTCTTTCTGCACTAGCTAGATTTTTAAATTTTGATGGGCATAGTGTTAGTGGAAGTGATGTTAAAAGTTCACCAATTATAAAAGAGCTAATAAATGAGGGTATTAAAATATCTTGTCCTCAAGATGCTAAAAATATAAATAAAGATTTAGATTTAGTAATTTATTCAGCAGCAGTTACAGATGAAAATCCAGAGTTAATAGAGGCAAGACTTAAACAAATAAGAACCTTAAGTAGAAAAGAGGCTCTACCAATTATTTTAGGGGATAAGAAAAACTATTGTGTTGCTGGAGCTCATGGAAAATCAACTACAACAGCAATTTTAGCAACAATACTTCAAAGCAGCACCCTAATTGGAGCAATTTCAAAAGAGTTTGGAAGTAATTTTAGATATGTAGATAAAACTGTTGTATTTGAAGCAGATGAGAGTGATGCATCTTTTTTACTCTCAAATCCATATTGTGCAATTGTTACAAATGCTGAGCCTGAGCATATGGAGTATTATCACTATGATTATGATAAATTTTATGAATCTTATGAAACTTTTTTAAGTTTAGCAAAAAAAAGAGTTGTAAATGGTGAAGATAAAGATATTCAAAAATTAAAAATTGAGGATGCAACATATCTTTATCCATCAAAAGATATAAAAAATCTATGTTATACAATTAAAAATGGAGAACCTTGTACAAAATTTACTCTAAAAGATTATGGAGAATTTGAGGTTTGGGGATTTGGATTTCATATAGCTTCAAATGCCTCTTTGGCAATTTTGGCTGCTTTAAATGAGCTTGATATTGAGACAATTAGAAAAAATCTTTTAAACTATAAAGGTATTAAAAAGAGATTTGATATAGTTCAATCAAATGATAAATTTGTAGTTATTGATGATTATGCTCATCATCCAACAGAGATTGAAGCAACTATGAAATCAGTTGAGTTATATGACAACTTAACAAATTTTAACAATAGAATAGTTCTTTGGCAACCACATAAATATTCAAGAACTGCAGATAATCTAGAAGGTTTTAAAAAGTGCTTTAGAAGATGTGATGAGTTGATAATTTTACCTATTTGGAAAGTTGCTGGTGAGAAAAAACTAGATTTAAATTTAGAAAAAGAGTTTGCCTCTTATAATCCAATTTTTGCAGATAGAGTAGTATCTTACAAAGGAAAAATCGAACTTATAAAAGATGATAAAATCATAAAAACTTATGATGAGGGGATATTTTTAGGAGTTGGAGCTGGAGATATTACCTATCAATTGAGATTTTAATCTCATTTTCCCACTCTTTTAAAAGTTTATAAAACTCTTTATCGGCTTGACTATCCTCTTTTCCAGTAAGATATTTTTGCATTAGTATTAGTTTGATTAATTCAAAATCAGTTGTTCCATACTCTTCAAATAAGCCTTTTGCTTCAGATTTTAGACCATCCAAAGTTAGAGTATTTAAATTTAATGCTTCTTTTATAATACCTTGTTTATCTTCAAAATTTGGAGTATCTTTATAATACTCCTTAAAAACTTCTCCTATTGTTTTTGGTAAAGTTGCTTCTAATTTATCTATCCAATCTCTTTTCCCAACTCCAAAATTTTCGCTTTGTCCAACATCATAAAAACTTCCATTTTTATAATCTATTGATAAAACCTTATCAGGTATATTTTCAAATCCTTTTTGTGCTAGATCATTTAATTTTTTTACATTACTTTCAAATACAAGTCCCTTATACTCTTCTGGTATAGTATTAGTTTTTATTATTGCTTGTCTATATAGCTCTACAATATCTTTTCCATCTTTTGTTAAAAATTTACCATCTATATTTTCTAAATCTCTTAGGTCATAGCCAGTTTTATTTTTTATTTCATGAAATAGATAATATTTCTCTTCATTTGTTCTATTAATTTGATTATTTCCATATTCAAAATTACTTTGCATAATATGAATAAATAACTCTTTTGAATTATTTGCTGTATTTAGTACATCTTCTAGTAAACTTGCTAAACTTTTATATTCAATTCCACTAACACTTACTTTATAATCATAAGGATCAATAGTAAAACTAATATTTGTATCTTTTGGTATTTCTATACCATATTTATTTAAAAGTTGTGAAAACTGTTCATTTACATTATCCCTATAATATACTCTTTTTAATGCTTCATCTAAAATTCCTCCAGTAGCTTTCATATCTTTTATATTTGTATCTAAAAAGCTTATATTTCCCAGTTTATTATATTTTAAATATTGTAATTCATGTTTATAACCAGCTTCTCTTTCTACTTTTGATAAATTATCTTTATAGTATTGAGAAGTTTTATTGTAATATTTATCAAAAATATGATTTTCAGGATTTTTAAACTTCTTATTCTTTATATTTTCTTGATTATAAAAACTATCAAGTTTATTGAAAATAGCTTCCATATTGGGATTAACATAGCTATTGTCATAAGCTTTTAAAAAAGTTTTTTCTTCCAAAGATGATAAGAGAGATAAACTATTTAAAGTATTTGAGTTTATATTTATATTTACTGCTTCATTGATTTTATTTTGAGTTGTAATTGAGTTTTGTGTTACTTTTATTCCACTAATAGAATTAAACTGTTGAATACTTGTATTTATCTTCATAATAATTCCCCTTTTTTATTATTATTTTTCGTTCTGTTCTTTCAAAAGTTTATAAAACTCCTTATCAGCTTCACTTAATTCTTTTCCCATAAGGTATTTTTGCATAAGAATTAGCTTTATAATCTCCATATCACTTGTTCCATACTCTTCAAATAAACCTTTTGCATTTAAGTTTATACTCAATTCACTTAAATTTAAAGCATCTCTTATTATATCTTGTTTATCTTCAAGATTTGGAGTATCTTTTCTATAATTTTTGAAAGCTTCTCCTAAAGTTTGAGATTTTGAAGCTTTTAATTCATATATCCAATCTCTTTTTTCAACTCCAAAATTTTCACTTTGTCCCACATCATAAAAACTTCCATTTTTATAATCTATTGATAAAACCAAATCAGGTACATTTTCAAAACCATTTTTTGCAAGTTCTGATAAATTCGCACTATAACCATCAAAGGCAATTCCCTTATACTCTTGGGGAATATTTTTACTATTCATAACACCAATTCTTAATAAGTCCATAACATCTGTTCCATCTTCTGTAATAAACTTACCATCTACATTTTCTAAATCTCTTAGGTCGTATCCAGTTAGCTCTTTTACAGTATGATATATAGAATGTTTCATTGATTTATCTTTACTAAATTGTGTTGAATCATCTATATAACTTGAACGACTAAGTGAAATATGTCTAAAAAGCTCTTTTGAATTATTTCCTGTATTTAGTGCATCTTCAAGCAAACTTGCTAAACTTTTATCTTCAATGCCACTAACACTTACTTTATAATCATAAGGTTCAATAGTAAAACTAATATTTGTATCTTTTGGTATTTCAATACCATATTTATCTAAAAGTTGTTGGAACTGTTCATTCACCATATCTCTATTAAATGCCTTTTCTTCTGCACTTTCTACTATTACATTCATTGAATTTAAGTCTTTTAAATTTGGGTCTATCGCACTTAGATTTCTTATTTTTCCATAGTTGAAATAATCTATTTCATGCCTATATGCAACTTCTCTTTCAATTTTGCTTAAACCCTCAATATAATATGGTGATGCTTGTGAAAAATACTTATCTCTAATATGTTGCTCTGGATTTGCAAATTTTTTATTCTCTTTTGTTGCTTTTGAGTAAACTTCTTCTAGTCTATTTCTAATAGCTTTTTCTTCATCACTCATAAATGTATTGTTGCTTTTAATAAAAGTCTCTTCATCTAAAGATGAAAGTAGATTTAAGGTATTTAAAGTGTTTGTATTTATATTTATATTTACTGCTTCTGTACTATTTTTTTGATTTGTTTGCTCTATTCCATTTTGTGTTACTTTTATTCCACTAATAGAATTAAACTGCTGAATATTCGTATTTATCTTCATAATAATTCCCCTTTTTTATTATTACTCTTTATTTTGCTCTTTTAAAAGCTTATAAAATTCCTTATCTGCTTCACTTAGCTCTTTGCCAATAAGGTATTTTTGCATAAGTATTAATTTGATTAATTCCATATCATCTGTGCCATATTCTTCAAATAAATTCATAGTTTTTGCTTTTATGTTATCTAAATTTAGTGCTTCTAAATTTAAAATATCTTTTATAATATCTTGTTTGTTTTCTATTGTTATGTTATTGCTTTTATTAGCTTCTTTCCAAGTTTGAGGTTTTGAAGCATCTAATTTATCAATCCAATCTCTTCTTCCAATCCCAAAGTTTTCACTTTGTCCCACATCATAAAAGCTTCCATTTTTATAATCTATTGATAAAACCAAATCAGGTACATTTTCAAAACCTTTTTTGGCTACATCTTGTAGTTTTTTTGCATTAAATTCATATAGTAAACCCTTATACTCTTCTGGAACTTTATCGCTTTTAATCATAGCTTCTTTATATATCTCTAAAATATCAGTGCCATCTTGTGTAAGGAATTTACCATCTATATTTTCTAAATCTCTTAAGTCATAGCCAGTTTTCTCTTTTATTTCGTGAAATATTGATTTTTTATCAGATTTTTCAAGGCTTATTTGAGAGTTTTCATCATTGGCACTTTTATAAATATGAGAGAATAACTCTTTCGAGTTATCTGCTGTATTTAGTACATCTTCTAGCAAACTTGCTAAACTTTTATCTTCAATTCCACTAACATTTACTTTAAAATCATAAGGCTCTATTGTAAAACTAATATTTGTATCTTTTGGTATTTCAATACCATATTTATCTAAAAGTTGCTGAAATTGTGTGTTTATATTATCTCTATAATAAGCTTTTTGTTTTGCAACATAAACATCGTGAAATACGGCTTTCATATCTTTTACATGATAGTCGCTAGTTCTAAATGAATGATTTTTCCCATTTAATTGACTTTTTTCTTGCTCAAAAGAGATTTTTCTTTCAGCATCATTCATCTCTTTTGCATAATATACATAGTTTGGGTTATTATATTTATTCCAAATATGATTTGATGGATCTGGAAATTTTTTATTTTCTTCATTTGTTTTTTTGTAATGTTCTTCAAGTTTCTTTACAAAAGCATCCATATTAGGATTAACATAGCTATTGTCATAAGCTTTTAAAAAAGTTTTTTCTTCCAAAGATGATAAGAGAGATAAACTATTTAAAGTATTTGAGTTTATATTTATATTTACTGCTTCATTGATTTTATTTTGAGTTGTATATGAGTTTTGTGTTACTTTTATTCCACTAATAGAATTAAACTGTTGAACACTTGTATTTATCTTCATAATAATTCCCCTTTTTTATTATTACTTTTCTTTAAATTAGTTTAATTGTATCAAAGTAAACTTTAACTAAGTTTTTATTTATATGTATTTCTCTAAAATAAATTATTTTATACAAAAAGGAGACATAAATTATGTTAAAAAAAAGTTTTAAACAATTACTAAAAGTTTTATTAGTAATGTTTTTTGTTGGTTTATTTGGTAGCACAAGTGCTTTTGGACAGATTACGGGGAATAATAGTTTTTCTACCGCATATTCTTTTGGATATTGGCAATATCACTCTTCTGGAACTACAATTTTAACAGCTGATAAAGATGATGCATATTATTCTTTTAGAATAAATAAAGGAGATAGAATATATGTATATCTTAGTTTTGGTCAAGAATATTTAAATAATGGGTTAAATCTTCAAATTTTAAATAGTAATGGAAGCCCGAAAACAGCTATTAAAACAATGGTTAATATAAATCCTATTAGTAATTCACCATTTATTTTTGAAAATATAGATGGAGATAGCAATAATCAAACTTTCTATATAAAAGTAAATAGAGGAACTTATGTAGGTCAGATAGTCTTTTCCATATCAATGGAAAATAGAATAGGTTCTAGTGTAGGAACATTTGATTTTGTAGGTACTGCTTCAAATCCTGGAAATCCTGATATATTAACAAACCCAAATGGTGTTGATTCTTCAATTATTATTATGAATTTAACAAACAATTCATCTATTCCAAATGGTGCTATTGTTAAATCTATTACAACAGCGGGTACAGTAACTCCTAGCAAAGGTGGAATACTACACAAAATATCTTCAAGTCAAAACAATATTTGGTACACATCAAGTGTGCTTGGAAGTAATTATCCAATAACTGTTAATGATGATTTAGAAGTAAAAAAAGTTTGGTCTTTTAAATATAATCAAAAAGCATTAGGAGCTTCAACTATGAAAAATGTAAAAGCAACAATAAATTATGAGTATGATATAACTGATGGTTTTTAAACAAGCATAAAAAAAGAGTAGTCTTATAACTACTCTTTACTAAATTTTACGGCTTTACTTTTAATAAATAATCAACAACATTTTCTATAAATGCATCACTTTTTCTATCTTTTCTATATGCAATATATAGTTTTCTAAGCATTTTATTGTTGCCAATTCTTGATTCATATAAAGCACCTGATTTAAGTAGTGACTCAATAGCATTTCTTGAAACAATTGAAACTGTTGGTATATCATTTTTATCTGAGTGTAAAACAGTTTGAACTATTGTTGTAGCACTTGTAACTTCACTTGTAACATTAAAAGTATCACAATCTGGATAGTTTGCTTTTTGAAGGCTCTCTTTAAAAATAGTTCCAGTATCAGATCCAGGAGTTCTACAAACCCATCTATATGATATTAAATCTTCAGCTTTTGCTTTTGGAGGTAGTTTTTGATTTGAAAATATAACAATCTCATCTTCCATCCACTCTCTATAAACAATATCTTCATTTGCAATATAGTTTTCAACTAAAGCAATATCTATTTTTTTGTCTAATAAATCTTCAATTGCCTCATGAGAAACTGATACATTTATAGATACATCATTTCTAATATTATCTTTTAAATTATTTAAAAATCTAGGAAGAATATAATTTCCAATTATAAAACTAGCACCAAAAATAAATGCCGTGTTTTTATTCATTATTTTTAACAAATCTTTTTCAGCATTAGTTATGCACTTCTCTATTTTAAGGGCTATTGCGTGAAGCATTTGACCCTCTTTTGTAAGCCTTATACCATTTTTCTTTCTATCAACAATTTGAACATCTAAATAATCTTCTATAAACTTCATTTGTTGAGTTACAGCAGGTTGTGAAATCCCTAGCTTTGCAGATGCTTTTGAAAAAGACTTCTCTCTAACTACAGTTAAGAAAGTCTCTAATTTAGCAAAATCTTTAAGCATTTTTTTCTCCAAAAATAAATTGGCACAATAATAACATTTATTTATAAATAGAATAATTAAGAGATATAATAATTTTATAAATTTTATGGTATAATCTAAGTTTATTGGAGAAAAAAATGTCTGAAAATTTATTAATATCACTTAATGAGTCACAACAAAGTGCAGCACAACATATAGATGGACCACTTTTAATTTTAGCTGGAGCTGGAAGTGGAAAAACAAAAACGATTACAACTAGGCTTGCTTATTTAATATCAATTGGAATAGATCCAAAATCTATTTTAACTTTAACTTTTACAAATAAAGCTGCAAATGAGATGAGAGATAGAGCATTTTGCATGCTTGATTCAAACAGTTTAAATACACCTCCACTTCTTTGTACTTTTCATAAGTTTGGTCTTCTTTTCTTAAAATTTCATATAAATGAATTGGGTAGGAAAAACAACTTTATAATTATTGATAGTGATGATAAAAGAAGAGTTTTAAAATCAATAAATAAAGAGATTCCAACAGCACTATTATCAAGTGAAATTTCAAAATATAAAAACTCAATAATAACTCCAATAGAGGCAAAAGCACAAGCTCAAGGAAAACTTTATAGTGAAATAGCAGATATTTATGCATCTTATGAAGAGCATCTATTAAAAAACAATCTTGTAGATTTTGATGATTTACTTTTGCTTCCTTATAATATTTTAAAAAACAATGAAAAACTAGCTTTAGAAACTAGTAAAAAATACCAATATATAATGGTTGATGAGTATCAAGATACAAATGAACTTCAATATAGGCTTTTAAGACTACTTTGCACAAATCATAACAATATTTGTGTTGTTGGAGATGATGATCAAAGTATTTATGGATGGCGTGGGGCAACAATTAAAAACATTTTAAATTTTAATGAACATTTTAATGATACAAAAGTTGTAAAACTAGAGAAAAACTATAGATCAACTGATACAATTTTGCAACATGCAAATCTTTTAATTGAACACAATCGTGACAGACTTGGAAAAAAACTTGTAGGAACAAAAGATAAAGGGAGTTCAATAAAAGTTTATGAATCAAATGATGAGAATGATGAGACAAGAAAAGTGGTTGATGACATTAAAGATTTATTATCAACTGGTGAAAATGCTAAAGATATAGCAATACTTTTTAGAGTAAATGCACTTTCAAGATCTCTTGAAGAGGGATTTAATAAAGTAGGACTTAACTATAAACTTGTTGGTGGAATGAAGTTTTATGAAAGATCTGAGATTAAAGATTTAATTGCATATTTTAGAATTTTGACAAACTTAAGTGATAATTTCTCAATTAAAAGAGTTATAAATAAACCAAAAAGAGGAATAGGTGCTACAACAATAGATAAACTTGAAGCAAAGGCAAATGAGCTAAAGTTACCTATATTTGACATGATTCAAAATTTAAGTTCAGATGAATTAAGTGCAATTGTTGGTAAAAAAAATGCAAGAACTATCAAAGTTTTTGAAGCATCAATTTTGGATTTAAGAGAGCAGATGAATGAATCAAAAATGAGACTATTGGATAGTTTTGAAGATACTTTTGATTATAGAGCATCTTATGATAATCTTCCAGATGGATTTGAGAGACAAGCAAATATTGATGAGTTTTATGGATATATTAGAGATTTTTTCATTCAAAATCCACATTTAGATTTAAAAGATTTTTTAAATGAAATAGCACTTGAGAGTCAAAATGATGAGTATTCAACTGAAGCTGTGAGTATGATGAGTATTCATGCTTCAAAAGGTTTAGAGTTTAAGCACCTATTTATAATTGGATTAGAAGAAGGATTTTTCCCAATTATTGGAGATGGAACTGATTTAGAAGAGGAGAGACGATTAGGTTATGTAGCATTTACAAGAGCTATGGATAATTTAACCTTATCATTTGTTCATTCAAGATTTTATAAAGGAAAAAGAACTCAATTAAACAAAAGTAGATTTTTGATTGAGAGTGGTTTAGTAAAAGGTAGTTTAGTAATAGAAAAAAGCTCTGGATTTAAAAAAGGTGATATGGTAAACCATAAAATTTTTGGTCAAGGAAGAGTTGAAAAAGCTGTAAATGCTGGAAAAGATTATAAGCTAACAATTAATTTTGGTGGACAAAAAAGAGATATTCTTTCATCATTTGTAGAAAAAGCTTAAGGATTTTTTTTGCAAAAAAGAGTTTATGAAAAGGGCGAATTAAATAGACTTTTTGTAGTAGATAAACCCATGTTTATAAGTTCAAACTTCTATTTAAACAGGTTTAAAAGAGCTTTTAAAAATAAAAAAGCTGGATTTAGTGGAACGCTTGATCCATTTGCAACAGGATGTTTAATTGTTGCTTTTGGTCAATATGCAAAACTATTTCAATATCTAAAAAAAACTCCAAAAACTTATCAAGCTGTTATTTGGCTAGGAGTTACTTCTGAATCTTATGATATAGAACGAATTTTAGATATAAATTTTGTAGATAGATTTGATGAGACATTTTTGAAAAATGAGCTTGAAAAACTAAAAGGAAAAATAAATTATATTCCACCAAAATTTAGTGCAAAAAAAATAAATGGAATGAAAGCTTATGAATTAGCAAGACAAAATGAAGATTTTGAGTTAAAAGAATCAACTATGGAAATTTTTGATATTAAATTTTTAAAATACAACCACCCTTTTATTAGTTTTGAAGTAAGTGTTAGTGAGGGCTCTTATATTAGATCATTAGCTCAAATATTTTTAGAAAACATCTCTTCAATTGGAACTTTATCATATTTAAAAAGAGTTAGTGAGGGTCAATTTAAATTTGAAAATCATAAAGAGTTAAATCCACTTGAGTATTTAGATTTAGAAAAAAATATATATAGTGGTACTCAAGAGTGGTTAGAGTTTGGTAAAAAAATTAGAATTGAATATTTAGAAAAAAAGAAGAGTGGAAAATATATAATAGAACTTGATGACTTTTTTTCAATTATTGAAATAGTTGAAAATGAAGTAAAATATATTTTAAATAAAATTCCAAAATTAAAGGAAAATAATGGTTGAAAAATCATATGCAAAAGTAAATATATTTTTAAAAATAGTTGGAATAAAAGATAACTACCATCTAATAGCATCAAGATTTGTAAGAGTAAAAAATCTTTTCGATACTATTTCGTTTATAAAAAAAGATGTTGAAAATTTTACTTTAGAGGGTGATTTTTCATGTTTATTAGAGAAAAATACAGTTTATAAAGCCTATAAAGAGCTAGAAGATTTTAGTTGTGTAAAAGAGTTTTTTAAATCTCATATTGTAAAAATAGATAAAAAAATACCAGAGTTTGCTGGACTTGGCGGTGGAAGTTCAAATGCAGCAACATTTATAAATATGGTAAATAGATATTGTAATTTAAATTTATCAAAAGATGATTTAGCAAAAATTGGCTCAAAAATTGGTGCAGATGTAGCTTTTTTTATATATGAATATGATAGTGCAAATGTTAGTGGAGTTGGAGAGATAGTTGAAAAGTTTGATGAAGATATGTTAAATATTGAAGTTTTTACTCCAAAAATATCTTGCGATACAGCAAAAATATATAAAACATTTAGAGAAAATTTTTATAAAGAGCTAAATAAAGATGAAGTTAAAGAGCTTTTTGCTACAAATTCAAAAGATATTTTAAAAAAATTTGATATAAAAAATGCTAATGATTTATATCTTCCTGCTCTGTTTTTAGAGAAAAAATTAGAAGATTATGCAAAAGAAAATTGGTATTTTAGTGGAAGTGGAAGCTCATTTTTTAAAGTTTTATAAGGATAAGGTTTGGCAAAAAAAGAAGCAAAAAAGAGTTTAGTTTTTAAAAATAAAAAAGCATTTCATGACTTTACAATTTTAGACAGCCTTGAGGCTGGAATTATGCTTGAAGGTAGTGAAGTAAAAGCTATTAGAGAAGGAAGAGTAAACTTAAAAGATAGTTTTGTAAGAATTATAAAAGGTGAAGTTTTTTTATTAAATGCTCATATATCTCACCTAGGTACAACACACTTTACATATAGACCTGATGAAAGAAGAGCTAGAAAACTACTACTTCACTCAAAACAGATATCAAAAATGTATGAAAAAGTTACAAAAGATGGAATAACATTAATATGTACAAAACTCTATTTTAATGATAAAAATATGATAAAAGTTGAAGTAGCAACAGCTCAAGGTAAAAAGTTACATGATAAGAGAGAAGATTTAAAAGCAAAAAGTATGAAAAGAGAAACAGAACAAGCTTTAAAAGCCTATAAATAAGATAACTTTTCTCTTGATTTTTTTCTTCAAAAATCCTTCTAATCGTTAATTTATTGTTAATTTTTTTTGTTAATTTTAAGTTTCACTTGGATATTATTTTGCTCAATGAGTGACATTTTGTGACTTGTATATAAATTTTGTAGGAGGAAATTGATGCAAAACGGTGCACAAATTGAGTATGACTACTCGGTTGCTAAGTATTTTACGTTTGCTACAATATTGTTTGGTATCATAGGTATGACAATAGGTGTTGTACTTGCTTTTCAATTAGCTTTTCCAGAGCTAAACTATCTAGCAGGTGAGTACGGTACATTTAGTAGATTAAGACCTTTACACACAAATGGTGTTGCGTTTGGATTTGCTTTAAGTGGTATTTTCGCAACTTGGTATTATGTATCACAAAGAGTTTTAAAAGTTTCATTAAAAGAGTCACCTTTTTTAATGGTAATCGCTAAATTACACTTTTGGTTATATTTCATAACAATTCTTTTAGCTGTTGTTACACTTTTTATGGGTATTACAACATCAAAAGAGTATGCAGAACTTGAATGGCCACTAGATATTCTAGTTGTTGTTTGGTGGGTTTTATGGGGTATTTCTATTTTTGGAATTATAGGAATTAGAAGAGAAAGAACACTATATATCTCTATTTGGTATTATATTGCAACATTTATTGCTGTTGCTATGTTATATCTATTCAATAATATGGAAGTTCCAACTTATTTTGCTTCTGGTGGATATGGTTCATGGATTCACTCTGTTTCTATGTATTCAGGAACAAATGATGCTTTAGTTCAATGGTGGTATGGACATAATGCTGTTGCATTCGTATTTACTACTCCAATTATTGCAATGATTTATTATTTCTTACCAAAAGAATCAGGACAAAATGTTTATTCTTATAAACTTTCTATCTTAGCATTCTGGGGTCTATTATTTGTTTATTTATGGGCTGGTGGACACCACTTAATTTATAGTACTGTTCCAGATTGGATGCAAACTATGGGTTCTGTTATGTCAGTTGTTCTAATTTTACCATCATGGGGATCTGCAATTAATATGCTTTTAACTATGAAAGGTGAGTGGAATCAGTTACAAACAAATACATTAATTAAATTTATGATTTTAGCTTCAACATTCTATATGTTAAGTACAATTGAAGGACCAATTCAATCAATTAAATCAGTAAATGCTATTGCACACTTTACAGATTGGATTCCAGGACACGTTCATGATGGAGTTTTAGGATGGGTTGTATTTATGATTATGGCAGCACTATTCCATATGGTTCCAAGAATGTTTAAAAGAGAGTTATACTCTAAGTCTCTAATGGAAACACAATTCTGGTTACAAACAGTAGGTATTGTTCTATACTTTACTTCTATGTGGATTGCTGGTATTACACAAGGTATGATGTGGAGAGCTTATGATGAATATGGTTCATTAGTATACTCATTCATTGATACAGTTACTGTATTACATCCATACTATACAATCAGAGCAGTTGGTGGGTTATTATATCTAATAGGATTCTTTATGTTCGCATATAACATTTATAAAACAATTAAATGTGGAAGAGTACTAGATAAAGAACCAGTAAATGCAACTCCAGTAGCTGCTTAAGAAAGGAGAAAAAATGTTTCATTGGTTTGAACAAAGACCGTTTTTCTTTGCGGTACTAGTATTTATATTTATTTCATTTGCGGGTATTATCGAAGTAATTCCAGATTTTGCAAAACAAAGTAGACCAACAGTTGGTACAAAACCTTACTCTGTATTGGAACTTGCAGGAAGACATGTATATATTAAAGATTCATGTAATGCTTGTCACTCACAGTTAATTAGACCATTTAAATCAGAAACTGATAGATATGGTATGTACTCTTTAAGTGGTGAGTATGCTTACGATAGACCATTTTTATGGGGATCAAAAAGAACTGGACCAGATTTAATGAGAGTTGGAAATTATAGAACTACAGATTGGCATGAAAATCATATGTGGGATCCAGTAGCTGTTGTTCCTGGAAGTATTATGCCAGCATATAAACATCAATTTACAAATATAGCTGATATAGAGACTGCGTATGCAGAAGCTATAACAATTAAAAAAGTGTTTAACACACCATATGATCAAGATGGTATGCCAAAACTTGGAACTTGGGAAGAAGCTAAAAAAGCTGCTTTAGCTGAGGCACAAGAGATAGCAAACTCAATGAGAAATGAAAAAGTTAAACAAGCTGTTGCAAATGGTGAAGTTCCTGAAATAGTTGCATTAATTGCATATTTAAATTCTTTAAAATAAAAGGCTTAAGATGGATTATGAAGCACTAGTAAATTTACAAGGTTATGTTAAATTCTTTCTTATCTTAATAGTATTTGTACTATTTTACTCTTATGCTTTCTCTATTTACAGAAGAGATAGAAAAGGGGAGAGAGATTTTGAGAAATACTCTAAACTTGTACATGATGACTCAAGTGTTTCAGAACCTCTTGAAAAAAGAGAAGAGAAAGAAAAAGTTATAGGTAATAAGGAGAAATAAGATGAAATCTATGGTTATAGGTGGAATAATTCTTATCATCGCATTAATGGCAGGAACTTACTATGTTGCAGGTGACGCTTTTAATACGGATGATTATATCAATGCTTTAACATTTTTAGGGGCAGCTGCTATTATTACAATTAGTACATTTGTTGTTCTAAAATATGTTAATCAGATGAAAAATGACAGAGCAGGTGGTGATCTTGCTGATGAGAATTGGGATGGAATTGGTGAGTATAAAAATCCTGTTCCAACAGGTTGGGCACTAGCATTTATTGGAACAATTCTTTGGATGTTTTGGTATTTTACAATTGGTTACCCAATTAATGGATTCTCTCAAATTGGTCAATGGAATGAAGAGACAAATGAATATAATGCGAAGTTTGAACAAAAATGGGTAAATCCAAATGAGTCAACTTTGAATGCAATGGGTCAATCACTTTTCTTAGTTCAATGTGCTCCTTGTCATGGAGTTGATGCAGAGGGAATTGATGGTAAAGCACAAGACTTAACAAAAAGAATGAGTAAAGATCAAATTGTTTATGTAATTAAAAATGGTGCAAACAATTTAACAGAAGCTTTCCCAGGTGGAATGCCTCCTATGATGTTACAAGATGAAAAAGAGATATCTGATGTAGCTGAATATATCGCAAATGGATTCAAAGGTGAAGCTCCAGCTGCTTATGCAACTTGTGCTACTTGTCACGGTGATAACGGAGAAGGTATGCCATTTGTAGGTCCAAATATTAAATCTTATGATGATGGTATTGTACTTGCTGTATTAAAACAAGGTAAAAAAGGTCTTCTAGGAGAGATGCCTCATTTTAATGGAAGATTAAATGAGACTCAAGAGAGAGCTTTAGCTTCATATATTAGAAGTATAGGAGATAAATAATGGCAAATAATACACAAATGAATGAAAATGAGAGAGGAATCTTTAAACTAAATGGTATTTCTGGAATGCTAATAGCTGTTGTTTTATTACTAACTATTTTAGCTGTTTTAGTTACAAATGCTGTTTTAGTTCAACAAAGAGAGGCTACAAACTATTACTCTATAAACCAAGATTTACAAGGTTTAAAAGCAAATAGTCCTGAAAACCATAAACATTACCAATTAATTGGTAATGAGAAATAAGGAGTAGAGTATGGAGAAAATTATAGGTATTTTACTTTTAGTTGCTGCTGTTATGACTGCATACTATGCATTTTTTGATGCTGCAAAAGTATATGTTGGTTAAATGAAAAGATTAAATTCTTTAAAAGTAGGGGTGATTTTATCACTTCTACTTTTTTTATATACAAACGGTTTTGCTCAAAATTTCTTATTAAATGGAGATTTAGTTGATATTAGAGCAAAAGAGAAGATTTTACAAATGGGTAATGAAGTAAAATCAAAATTAGGTGTAAATATCTATTTGGATTCAAAAGTTGATTTAAATATTGATCCAAAACTTCCTACAAAAGATAGATTAAATCTTATTAAAAAATATGAAGATAATATTTTAAAAAATTTAGAACAACCTTATGTTTTATTAACAATTGCAATGGAACAGATGCATGTTAACTTATATTTTAGTGATAGTTTAAAAAATATAATAGACAAAGATGATATTTTAAATGGTTATGTAGTACCACTTTTAGCCTCAAAAGACAAAAATACATTAGCTTCAAAAGTTAGTGCTGCTACATTAAATGGATATGCGGCAATAGCAGATACATTAGCTGAGTCACAAAAAATAAAACTTGAAAGCAGTATTGGTAGTGAAGGAAAAGTATCAAGCACTATTTGGAGAGTATTTATCTATTTCTTGGTTATTTCAGGTTTATTAGCATATACTTATGCAGTTTTAAGAAAGAGAAAATAATATGAAAAAAAGAAATTATTGGCCACTATTTTTTATAGGTATATTTGGTTTTGTTTTTTCAATGATAATATGGACAATAACACAGTCATTAAAAGTACCAGTTATTGAAGATAAAAGCTTTATAAATAAGTATCAATATGTTGATGAGAATTATAACTCTATTATGGAATCAAATATGAGATTTTTAAATAAATATACTCTAAATCTTGATTTAAATGGAACTAGATTTCCACTTACAACAGATGATATAAAGTTTGGTCAAAGAGTTTTAGAAAAATTTTCAAATCATAAAAATATTTTGAAAATAGGTGAAAATAGTTTAAAAGTTGAGATTTTGGACAATAAATCAAATGAAAAAAAAGTAGCCAATATTGATCTTTTGGTTACAAAAACAATGTCAGATGAGAGTGATATTGAGTTAAAAAATGATAATTTTAAAGAGACAAATAGAGTATATGAGACAAATTTCAATTTAAAAGAGGAGACTAACTGGATAATAACAGGTAAGTTTGAAGTTGAAAATGAAATAGGTTATATACTTATAAAGACAAATGCACGATAAAAAAACATTATATGTTTTTCCTACAAGTAGATCAATAAGAGAGTTTATCTTTGGTTTTAAAGCTAAAGATACTCTTCTTCCTTCAGCAATTACAATTGATGAACTTTTAAAAAAATCTATAAATTTAAATAGTAAAAAATATGAATCAAAAGAGCAAAGAGTTATATTTTTAAATGAAGCTATAAAAAATGTAGATTTAAATAAACTTGGTTTCTCAAAAAACTTTGCACAATTTTTAAAACAAAGTGATTATATATATAGATTTTTTTTAGAGTTAAGTAGTGAAAATAGAAGAATAGATGATATTAAAAGAGCTGATACATATATGTTTTATAATGAACATCTTGAAATATTAGATGAGATTTTAAAAAATTATCTATCAATTTTAGAAAAAAATAGCTGTGTAAATAAGATAAATTTAAATAAAAACTACACAATAAATAGTAAATTTTTAAGTAGATTTGAGAAAATAATTATTAAATTTGAAGGATATTTCACAAAACAGGAGTTTGAAATCATCTCAAAAATTTCAGATTTTATTGATTTAGAAATAGAGTTTTATAAAAATATTTATAATAATAAATCTATAGAGATATTTAGTGATTTTAATTTTGAATTTAAAGATGATTGTAAGTACTTAATAAATTTATCAAAAAAAGAGCTAATAAGTGAACATAGAGTTGATAAAAACAACAATATAAATATCAAAGGATTTGCAAATAGAGTAAATCAAGTTGCTTTTATAAAATCAACTATTGTTAATTTAGTAAATCGTGGAGTTGATGCTTCTAATATTGCTGTTGTATTACCAAATGAAGATTTTGCCAAAACATTAAAGTTAAATGATAAAGAAGAGTATTTTAACTTTGCAATGGGAAATGATATTTTAAATAAAAATTTGTACCAAAAAGCGTATGTTGTATCAAACTATATAAATGAGGATGATATAAAAAATATAAAAAGTTTAGAGTTTTTTCAAATAGATAAAAAAAATATTGATGAAAATATTAAAAAAGTATGGAATGATAGATTAAATATTGATAATTTTAGATTTATAACTAACTTTATAAAAGAGAACGAAACAAATAAAGAGTTATTAGAGAAATACGATGAGATGGTATATTTTTTAGAATCTCTATTTTTTACAAATGAGACTTATTTAAGAATTAAAGATGCTTATAAAATATTTTTACAAAATTTAGCAAGTATTAAATTAGATGATATTAACTCTGGAAAAATTACAGTTATGGGACTTTTAGAAACCAGAGCAATAAATTTTGATGCTGTTATAATTTGCGATTTTAATGAGGAGTTTATTCCGAAAATATCTATAAAAGATAAGTTTTTATCTTCAAAAATAAAAAAATTAGCATCTTTACCTACAACAAAAGATAGAGAAAATCTTCAAAGATACTACTACAAAAGATTAGTTGATAATTCAAAAGAGGTTTTTATATCTTATGTAAACTCAAAAGATAGCTCAATATCAAGATTTGCCTATGAGCTTTTTGATTATAAGCAAGATAAACTTTTTGATACAGAGTACAAAGATATTTTATATACAAATATAAAGTTTGAACATAGTAATGAAAATATAGTTCAAAATATAGATTTAAAACAATTTATTTGGTCTGCAAGTGCTTTAAAAACATATTTAGAGTGTAAAAGAAAGTGGTATTTAAACTATATTTTAAAAATAAAAGAGCATGCAATTTCAAATTTGCCAAAGAGTTTTGAACTTGGAAATATAGTTCATAAAATTTTAGAAGAGTATTATAAAAGCAGTAATACAAATATTGATGACCTGTTTATAAAATATAGAGCAAATAATCCATTTTTAACTTTAGATTTAGAGATTTATAAACAAAAAGTTAAATCTTTTATAGAGTTTGATAAGAAAAGATTAGAAGATAGAGAGATTGTAGAGTTAGAGAAGAGTTTTGTTGTTGATTTTAATGATTTCAAAATTACAGGAGTAATTGATAGAGTTGATAGATATAAAGATTGCTATGAAGTAATTGACTATAAAACTTCAAGAAATTTAAAAGTTGATACAGAAAAAAATTATGAAAAAAGTTCTGATTTTCAATTGGAGTTCTATTTTTTAGCTATTAAAACTCTATATGAACCACAACAAATAAGAGCTTTTTATTATGATATTTATGAAAATTTATTAAAAGAGGAGATTGCTTTAGAGCCAAAGTTGAAACTTTTAAAAGCTATTTTTGATGATTTTAAAAATCAAAGTAAATCACAAATAGATTTTTGTAAAACAGAAGATAGTTCAAAATGTGAATTTTGTCCTTATAAAACTATCTGCAACAAAGATTAGTTAAAAAAGCTATTTAAGCTTTTTTAACATTCTAATAGCACTACAACCATCTGGATAGTAGTTTAAAATTGTTTTCCACTCACAATATTTAAAACCTTTATATCTTCTTCTAAGAGCTTTATTATCCTCTCTAACTTCCAAAATAACAGTTTCAAAACTATTTTCTAAAGCATAATTCTCAATAGCATCAAAAAGTGCTTTAGCTGCAGCTGTTCCTTGATACTCTTTTAAAACAGCCAAAGAGTTAAACCAAATATGTTTTTTATTTATAATTACACCCAAAGAGTAACCAACAATTTTAAAATCTTCAATCCAAGTAAAAACAATAGTGCTTTTTTTATTTAAAAGTTTAGAAAACTCTTCAAAACTTAGTTTAAAATAGATACTATCTTCAAACATAGAGTTTTCAATAAACATAAGTTGTTCTATATCATTTTTTGATGCAATACTTAACATTTTTTAGCCTTATTTTTGATAAATTGTATATTTTGGTACAAGTTTATCAGGTCTATATGACATTTTTACTTTTTTTAGATTTTCAAACCCCATGTCATCACCAACATTTATATATGTACTATTATACTCATCTTTTAAAAGTTTTGAAAACTCCCTAAATATAAACTGAGCACAACCTAAAACTTCAAAATCAGTCTTCTCTAAAATTACACTTGATGTATGATCATTTATCTTCTCACCAACTGTAAAACCTTTTAACTCATCATCAATAAAAATAACAATTCCAACAATATCCAATTTATCATATTCGCTTAGAATCTTTTTAACTGCAAATCTCTCAAAATAGATACCATCCATAAAAATTTCAACTTCCTCTTTTGGCATATATTTTGTTCTATCACTAACCCATTTATTAAATAGATTTAAAATTAAAGTAGAGTGAACTTTTGTATCAAGAATCTCAATTCTATAGTTTGGATAAGCTTTTTTAAACTTATTTATCTCATTTCTTTTTGATTTATAAGCATCACCTTTTAGCTCAATTAAGTCATCAATTTTATAAATATAATCTACCAGTTTTTTCTCAATTAAAAAATCTTCTAAAGCTTCAAAGATTAATGTACCCTCTTCAAGATGATTTACAAACCCTTCTAACATCTCTTCGTGAACATACTCAATTTTTGAGTAGTATTTGTTGCTATTATTTGCATTCATAATCTCAAAGCATTTAAAAATTGCTTTATGAACACTCTCTTTTTTACCCAAAGGTGGAAGAAGCATAGATAACTCTCCACCACTTAAAACAAAAAAGCAAAAAGTATCTTCAATAATGCAGTAAAAACCGCTAGAAGAGCTTAACCAAATATAGTTTTGTGCAAATGTATAGTCGCTTAAATCGACATTTATCTCTTTTAAATATTTTTTCATTTGATCTTTTGCTTTTATATCAAATGGAATTAATGGTACACTGTTTATTGTCAAAGTTGACAAGATTTACTCCTTTAGAATTTTGCGAATTATACTACTATTTTAAGGTTTTGCAGTTGATAAAATAAGAAAAAATGAATTTTGTATAAAGTGCCATTTCTTGGCACTTTATGAAGTTATTTTGTAAAAATTTTAGATTAGAATTTTAAATTTAGACCAATATATGGTTTAATACTATTTTGAGTAGTCTTATATTCATAAGTAGAAGTGATATCTTCAAATTTTTCCCATTTTTAATTTAAAATTAATTTTTAGTTTGTATTTGTAGCTATTAAAACATCTTCCATCATTTTTGTAATATCACCATCCAAAATTGCATCTACATTTGAATATCCAATGTTACTTCTACTATCTTTTATTTGTTGATATGGTTGTAAAACATAAGATCTAATTTGATGTCCCCAACCAATCTCACTCTTATCACCACTATTTTTACTATCTCTTTGTTTTTCAAGTTCAAGCTCATATAGTTTTGATTTTAGCATTTTAAATGCACTATCTTTATTTTTGTGTTGAGATCTATCATTTTGACACTGAACAACAATTCCAGATGGAATATGAGTAATTCTAATAGCACTCTCTGTTTTATTAACATGTTGCCCACCAGCACCACTTGCTCTGTATGTATCAATTCTAATATCTTTATCTTCAATTACAATATCGATATTATCATCAATTTCAGGACTCACCATTACAGATGTAAAAGATGTGTGTCTTTTTGCATTTGAATCAAATGGAGAGATTCGCACAAGTCTGTGAATTCCATTTTCAGTCTTCATGTATCCATAAGCATTTTCACCACGTATTACAAAGCTTACATCTTTTATTCCAGCCTCATCTCCAGCTTGATAATCTAAGATTTCAACTTTAAAATCATTTCTTTCAGCCCATCTTAAATACATTCTGTACAATATACTCGCCCAATCTTGAGACTCTGTTCCACCAGCTCCTGGATGAATTGTAACAATAGCATTTAGTGCATCATCAGGATTTGAAAGCATTACAGATATTTCAGTTGATTTAATTAAATCTTCTAAATCTTCAGCCTCTTCATATAAAAGCTGTAATGTATCTTCATCTTTTTCACTATACGCCATTTCATAAAGTTCATTTGTACCATTTAAAGAGTCATAAGCTTTATTAAACTTATTTAATTTTCCTAAAATTCTATTTTTTTCTATTCCAATTTTTGTGGCATTTTCAACATCATTCCAAAAATCTTGACTAGCTTCAAGCTCAATTATCTCTTTTAATCTAGCATTTAACTCATCTGGTTTTAAAATACCTTTTATATTACTTAGTTTTGTATTTAGTAATTTTAGTAATTCCGAATATTCGTACGCATCCATATATGCTTAATCCTTATTTTAATTATTAGTTAATTGAATCTAAATATTTTTTAATATCTTTTACAGTTTTATCATTTAAATTATTTATATGAAAACTTGAATATACTGAACTTGATTTATTTCCAACTCCATGAACATACTCTTTATAACCAGCTAACATATCATCTTCGCTAAGTTTATTTAGTCTTGAACCACCAATATAGCTCTCACCTTTTTCTCCATGACAGTTTTGACATTTTGAGATATAGATAGTTTTTGCATCTTCAACTCTAATCTTTGCTTCTTGCTCTTTTTTTAAATCCTCTTTCTCTTTTTGTTTTGCTAAAACCGAAGCACTAATAGCATCTAAATCCATTTGAGCAATATTTTGATTAGAGTTACTGTTTTGTTGCTCTTTTTTAAATATATAAATATAGTTATTTCCATTTATTTTTATATCTGAAACAATATAACCCATTTTTTTCATATCATTAACTGAATGTTTTCCAGCACACTCACCACCATCAAGTGCTACTGTCTCAATTGTTGATAAAGATTTATGATTCTCTTTAAAACACATTGTTGTATTTGCAGATGCAACTGTAGCTAAAAGTGAAATAGCCAATAAAACTCTTTTTTTCATAATAATTCCTTTTTAAATAGATAGACTAACAATACAATCTTTCATAATTGTAGGTTTAGTAATTTTTAGTTTAAGATTAAAAATATCATAATTTTCATTTAAAATTTGTTTTAAATCTTCTAAAGCATCTTCAAGTAAAAAATATTTCATCTGTTTTACTCTATTTTTGATTAGCTTAGAAACTTCAGCATAATCTATAAATTCACCATTTTTAAACTCATACTCAAAAGATATATTAATTATAACTTTCTGTTTTTTTACTCTTTCAAAATCAAGTATTCCAATAATTGTTTTAAAAGATAGATTTTCAATCTCTATTTTCATACAACTTTTTTCTCTTCACCTTTTATAAGTCTAATAATATTTGGGATATGTTTATAAAAAACTATAAAAGCTATTAAATACATTGGTACGTTTGATCCAACATTTAAACCATCATATATAAAATTTGCACTTACTAAAACAGCTACTAGTGCAATTAAAGAAGATAAAGATGATATTTTTAAAACTTTTGCGCAAAATGCCCAAACAATAGCACCAATAATAGTAGCATATGGAATTAAAACTATATAAGCACCAAGTCCTGTTGCTACACCTTTTCCACCTTCAAATCCTAAAAATATTGAGTAGCAATGACCTAAAACTCCTAAAACTGCAATCATCCATAGTGTCTCTTGGCTTACATTAAAGCTAATAGCAATTAAAAGAGTAATAGTAACTTTAATTGCATCTAAAATAACTGTTGCAAGACCTAGTTTTTTTGCCAACTTTGGGTCTTTCTCTTTTACAACTCTTAAAACATTTGTAGCTCCAATACTTTTGCTTCCAGACTCTTTTACATTAACACCTGCAAAAATTTTTGCCAAAATAAGACCAAAAGGAATAGAACCAAATAAATAGGCTAATATATAGAAAATTATATTTTGATTTGTCAGAAAATCCATCAAATACCTTTGTTGTTTTTTAAAATTAAATGAGATTATAACTAAATTTTTGATATATTCCCACTTAATAAAAATTTAGAAGGTACTACTATTGAATTTAAAAGAAGAGATTTTAAAACTAAAAAAAGAGTTAGATGTTACTGTTGTAGCCCATTTTTATCAAAGAGATGAAGTTTTTGAATTAGCTGATATTACAGGTGATAGTTTAGAACTTGCTAAAAAAGTTATGGATACTAAAACAAAATATGTAGTCTTTTGTGGTGTTGGTTTTATGGGAGAGAGTGTAAAAATAATGAGCCCCGAAAAAATAGTTCTAATGCCAAGAATTGCTTGTTGTGCAATGGCAAGAATGATAGATGAGGGTTATTTTGAAGAGAATTTAAAATTAATAAATGAAGCTGGAATTTCAAATGAAAATATTTTACCAATCACATATATTAACTCAAGTGCAAGAGTAAAAGCAAGAGTTGGAATGATGGGTGGAATGGTTTGTACATCATCAAATGCTTACAAAATTATAGAAAAAGGATTAGAATCTGGTAAAAAAATATTTTTTGTTCCAGATCGTTGTTTGGGACAAAATTTTGCTAAAAGTTTAAACCTTAAATCAGCAGTTGTTGGAGATGGAACTAATTTAAAAGATGCAGATATTATCTGTTACAATGGATTTTGTAGCGTACATCAACAATTCAATGTTGATGATATAGATTTTTATAGAGCTAAATATCCAGGTATTTTGGTTGCAGTTCATCCTGAGTGTGATCCAAAAGTTTGTGAAAAAGCTGATTTTATTGGATCAACTTCACAACTTATAACATATATAAAAAATTTACCAATTGAGCAAAAAGTTGTTGTTGGAACAGAGTTTAATATGGTAAATCGTTTAAGAGAGAAAAATACATATATTTTAAGTTCAACAAAACCAGAGTGTCCAACTATGAATGAGACAACTTTAGAGCATTTATATGCAACTTTAAAATCTATAAAAGATAACAAAATATCTCCACTAACAGAGATAACAGTAGATGAAGATACTATAAAATGGGCGAAAATAGCTCTACAAAGGATGTTTGAGATATGATAAATATAAAAAGATTTGTAAAACATGCAATCAATGAAGATAATGGAAGAGGGGATCTGTTTTATGATATTGCTCCTGAAGGTAAATTTACAGCAAAAATAATTTCAAAAAGTGAAGGAATTTTAGCAGGTGTTAAGTATGCAGAGATTTTGGCTCAAACAGAAAAAATAAAGATAAATTTTTTAAAAAAAGATGGAGATAAAATTCTTGCTGGTGATATTTTAGCAACACTTGAAGGAAGAGCTGCAAAACTTCTATCATGCGAGAGAACACTTTTAAATATGCTTCAACACGCAAGTGGAATTGCAACAATGGCAAATAGGTATGTAAAAAAACTTGAAGGTTACAAAGTTGTTTTACTTGATACTAGAAAAACACGACCACATTTAAGAGATTTTGAAAAGTATGCTTCAAGAGTTGGAGGAGCTATAAATCATAGGCTTGGACTTGATGATTGTTTGATGTTAAAAGATACTCACTTAAGAACTATTGATGATCTTTGTGAGTTTGTAAAAATAGCTAGAAAAAGAATCTCTTGGGTTACAAAAATAGAGATAGAGTGTGAGACAATGGAACAAGTTATTAAAGCTATGAGTGCTGGTGCTGATATTATTATGTGCGATAATATGACTTTGGATCAAATAAGAGAAGTTGTAATGTTTAAAGATAGCTCATATCCTCATGTTTTAATTGAAGCAAGTGGAAATATAAATCTTGATACTATTTGTGATTATGCAAAAACAGGTGTTGATGCTATTAGTAGTGGAAGTATAATTCATCAAGCAACATGGCTTGATTTTTCAATGAGAGTTGATTAATAAATTATGAAAAAAGATTTTACTTTTAAAAATCAAGTTGATACAAATTTATATCAAGAGGCTTTAGAGCTAATAAAAAATAGTAGATATATTTTATTAATAACTCATGTAAATCCAGATCCAGATTCTATTGGGTCTGCTTTAGCTATTTCAAACCTTTTGTATGAAAATAAGATAAAACATAAAGTTTTTAATATTAGCTCTGATTTGCCACAAAACTTAGATTTTTTAAGTAGATTTGAAAAAATAACAGATATTTTTCCACCATTTTATGACTTAGCTATAAGTTTTGATTGTGGAACTTATAAACGACTTGGATTTGAAGTGCCAAAAGATATACCTTTGATAAATTTTGATCATCATGCTTCAAATGAGAATTTTGGAACTATAAATATAGTAGATCCATATAAAAGTAGTACAGCTGAACTTGTGTTTGAGTTTTTTAAATATAATGGTTTAAATATTTCAAAAAATAGTGCTATTGCACTATATAGTGGTATTTATGATGATACTTTAGCTTTTTCTCTTCCAAGATGTGATGAGAAAACATTTAAAAAAATAAACTTTTTAGTTGAGTGTGGAGCTAATCCTTCATTTATTGCAAGTAAGCTTTTACGAAGAGACTCTTTGGCAAAATATAGAATTATTCCAAAAGTCTTAGATAGTTTAGAGCTTCATCAAAGTGGAGAGATAGCAACAATTTATGCTCTTGGTGAGTGGTTTAAACAAACAGGAGCTCATAGTAGAGATTGTGAAGATGCTCTTGATATGGTTATGAGTATGAGTATTGTAAAAATAGCTCTTTTTGTTAGATATATAAATGGAAGTTGCAGAGTATCTTTAAGAAGTAAAGGTGATATTGATGTATCGAAAATAGCAAAGATTTTTGATGGTGGAGGTCATTTTAATGCCTCTGGATGCACAATACAAATTGGTGATGTAGTTGAAGTAAAAAATTTAGTGTTAAAGGAAGTAAAGAAGATTTATGCGTAAAAAAGGTTATTCAAATATTATAATTATTGTTGTTTTATTAGCTATTGTAGGTTTAGGTTCATATATTTTTTTATTAGGTAAAAGTAAACCAGAGATATATTTTCAATTAGAGACAAATGAAGAGAAAATCTATTGGAATCTTAGAAAAGAGTTAGCTGTTGATATAGTTAGTAAAAGAAAAATTGCAAATTTTAAAGCAGTCTTAAAAGATGGTGAAAACCTAATAGAACTTGATAGTAAAATTTTAAAAGAGGATTTAGATTCACAAGTTCATACATATTTAATTTTTCCACCAAAAACAAATAATTTAAATTCATCATCGAATTTAATTTTAGAAGTTACTGCAATGGATGATAATAAAATAAACCATTTATTAAAAGAGGAATCAACAAAAAATGTTGATATTGTTATAGATAGAACATATCCAAAAGTAGAAGTTTTATCAAACTCTTACTCTATAAAACAAGGTGGTAGTGCTGTTGTTGTTGCAAAAATTGAAGATGCTAATTTAAAAGATTATTATGTAACTTTTAATGATGATGTTATATTTGAACTATTTCCATTTGAAAAAGAGGGTTATTTTGTATCAATTGTAACTTGGCCAATTGATTTAAAAGAGTTTAAAGGGTTCAATATTGTAAGTATGGATAAGGCTGGAAATAAAACAATTCAAAGAGTTCCTTATTATATTCAATCTTATGAACCAAAAATTGATAAACTAAAGATTAGTGACTCATTTATATACAGTGTCTCTAAAAATGTTTTAGAGATGAGTAATTTGCAAGTTCCAAATAGTGCTGAAGAGATTTTTATAAAAACAAATAAAGAGCTAAGAGAGAACAATCTAAAAACAATTAGAAATGTTGTAATAGAGAACTTTAATCAAGAGCCAGTCTTATTTGATATAAAACCATTTCTAAGAATGAAAGGTGCAAAAACTTTTGCAAGATTTGGAGAGAAAAGACACTACTATTATAATGATGTAAAAATAGATGAGGCTTGGCATTTAGGAATAGATTGGGCTAGTGTAAAACATGCAAATGTATATACATCAAATAGTGGAAGAGTAATATTTAAAGATTATTTAGGTATTTATGGAGAGAGTATAATAATTGATCATGGATTAGGTTTATCATCACTATATGCACATACAAGTAGTCAAAAAGTTGAAGTTGGTGATATGGTTGAAGCTGGAACATATATAGCAAATACAGGTTCAACTGGTGCAGTTTTTGGAGATCATTTACACTTTGGAATATTAATACAAGGAATAGAGGCAAATCCTAGCGAGTGGTTAGATGCTAAGTGGATTGATGAAAATATTGTAAATATAATATATAATGCGAAAGATATTATAAAGGGCATAGAATGAAACAAAGAACTTTACAAAAAAGTGTAGAGATAGTTGGAATTGGTTTACATAAGGGTGTACCTGTAAAAATGAGGTTAGAACCACTTCCTTCAAATAGTGGAATTATAATTTATAGAAGCGATGCAGGTGTTACAATACCTCTTAAAAAAGAGTTTGTTGTGGATACAAAAATGGCAACAGTTTTAGGAAAAGATGGAGTAGTAGTTTCAACTATTGAGCATCTTTTAAGTGCAATATATGCTTATGGAATAGATAATTTAAGAATTGTTTTAGATAATGATGAGATACCAATTTTAGATGGAAGTTCTTCTGGATATTGTATGTTAATAGATGAGGCTGGAATAGAAGAGCAAGATCAACCCAAAAAAGCAATTAAAATTAAAAAAGAGGTTGTTGTCGAGACTCCTGATGGAAAAAGAGTAGCTTTAAAACCATCAAATAAAATAGTTTATGATTTTGAAATAAAATTTGAACATCCAGCAATAGGAACTCAAAATTATCACTTTGATTACTCAATAGAGGAGTACAAAGAGAGTATTGCAAAAGCAAGAACATTTGGATTTTTGCATGAAGTTCAATATTTAAGAAGTATAGGACTTGCTCTTGGTGGAAGTATGGAAAACGCAATAGTTTTGGATGAAACTAAAATATTAAATCCAGAAGGTCTTAGATATGAAAATGAGTTTGTAAGACATAAGATTTTAGATGCAATTGGTGATATGGCACTTTTAGAGTACACAATGATTGGTGAGTATGAAGCAGTTGCTGGAAGTCATCATCTAAATCATCTTTTAACAAAAAAACTTTATGAAGATAAAGAGAATTATGAAATAATTGATTTAGAAGAGGCAAAAGAGGAGGCAAATGCCTTTGAATTAGCCTATTCTAAAGAGTTAAATTAGAGGTAAATTTGACAGAAGCTTTAGTTATAACTATATCAAATCCACTTTTAGTTGGAATTTATGAAAATAAAAAATTGATTAAGGAGTATAGATTAGATGGTCTTACATCTGATTTGCTCCCAATAAAATTTAAAGAGATATTTGAAGAGTTTGATATAAAAAGAGTATCTTATGTAAATACTCCTGGTTCTTTTATGTCAATAAAAATTGCTTATATATTCCTAAAAACTATTACAATGATTAAAAATATAGAGTTTTGTGCAGTTGATGGATTTAAATTTAATGAAAATAGTCCAATAAAAGCTTTAGGAAAAAAATATTTCATAAATACAAAAGATGGTCTTAAAGTAGATTTTTTAGAAAAAGGTTGTAAAATCTCGGATTTTAAATTACCAAATGGTTTAGAAACTTTGGAGTTTTCTAAAGATACTCTTCCAATATATAATTTACCAGCAGTCTAAAAGGAGAATATTTGAGAGTAAGTGTACCAGCAACTAGTGCAAATTTAGGGCCAGGATTTGATTGTTTAGGATTAGCAGTAAATCTTAAAAATCAAGTCATTATAAAACCATCAAAATTTCACAGTGTTTCACTAAAAGGTGAGGGTTCTAATAACCCTGTTTTAAAAGACAATAATATGTTTATATCTATTTTTAATGATTTTTATAACAATTTAACTTCAAGAAAGAGACACTTTAGATTTGAATTTTTTAATGAAATTCCACTATCAAGAGGTTTAGGAAGTTCATCTGCTGTTATAGTATCTGCAATTGCAAGTGCTTATGCAATTGAGGGAATAAAACTTGAAAAAGATAAATTATTGAATTTAGCTTTAGCTTATGAAAATCATCCAGATAATATAACACCTGCAGTGATGGGTGGTTTTTGTGTTGCAAGTGTTCAAGAGAATGAAGTTAAATATATAAATAAATCTATGCCAAAAACTTTAAAAGCTGTTGTTGTAATACCAAATAGAGCAATCTCAACTCAACTATCAAGAAAAACTCTTCCATACAAATACTCAAAAGAGGATGCAATTTTTAATATTTCACACTCATCGCTTCTAACAGCATCTTTTATGAGTGAAAACTGGGATATGTTAAAGTATGCTTCACAAGATATGTTTCATCAAAAATATAGAATGAAACATATGCCAGAGCTTTTTGAAGTTCAAAAAATTGCACTTTTAAATGGTGCTTTAATGAGTACACTTTCAGGCTCAGGTTCTACAATGTTAAGCATTTGTTTAAATGAAGATAGCAATAAATTAACTACTATTTTAAAAGAGAAGTTTCCTCATTTTAAAGTTCTAAGTGTAGATTTTGATAATGTTGGAGTTAGAGTTGAACTTTAAAAATCATATTTTAAGAAAAATTGGATATAATGTTTGGCTAATTTGAAAAAAATCTTAAGAACTTGTATTTTTTGTAGATCAAAAATAGAACAAAAAGAGCTTTTGAGATTTGTATATCAAAACGGTAGTTTGCTATATTATAATAAATTTGGCAGAAGCTTTTATCTGTGTGAACCTTGCACAATAAAGCTAAAAGATGATCTTAGTATAAAAGATAGTAAAAGATTAGAAAAAGTGCTCCAAAAAGAGTGCAAAGATAAAGAAAACCATGTTAAACAACTTAAGGAGATTTTATTAGATGTCAGATAAAGTAAAAGTTTTTGAAATTGCTGAAGAGGCTGGATCAACAAGCGCTGAGGTAATGCAAAAAGCAAAAGAGTTAGGAATAGAGTTAAAAACAGCTCAGGCTGCTGTATCTTTTGAAGATGCAGAAGAGATTATGCAATATATTCTTACAGGAAAAAGTTCTAAGATTAAAGAGCCTATAGAAAAACCAAAAAAAATTGAAGTAAAAAAAGAAGAGTCTAAAGAGGAAAAAATTGAACCTATAAAACAAGAGACTACAATAAAAAAAGCTACAAAAAAAGATTTAGATATTCCTATTGATGATAAAGAAGTTGAAGTATCTGCTGTAAAAGTTGTTCCAAAAAGAAAAGGTCTTGTAATTATTAAGAAAAAAAGAGATACTGAGATTGACAATAAAACTCCTGAAAAAGAGAGTGTTGTTCAAAAAAAATCTCAAAAATCTCTAAGTGAGATATTCAGCGATGATAGTGGAAATAAAAACTTTGAAAATCAAAATAGTAAAAAAGCTGATATTGCATCTTCAAAAGTAAAAAAAGAGAAGAAAAAAACTCCTATAAAAGCTCAAGAACATGGTAAAAAAATCGAAGTTATAAGTGATGATAAAGAGTTTAAAAGTAGTGATGACTCTTTATTAGGAGAAGAGGTTGTTTTATTTGATATGGATTTATCTGATACATACAAAATCTTTGATGAACCAAAGCCAGTTAATAGTGCAAATCATTCAAGAAGTTCAAAACCAGCCGCTTTTGGAAATGCACCAACAGGACTTAAAAGAGGGAAAAGAAAAAAAAGAGTTGTAAGAGTTCAAGAGAAAGCTGAAATAACTTCTGTTACAATTCCTGAAGATATTAGAGTTTATGAGTTTGCTGAAGCTTGTGGAAAATCTCCAGCTGAGGTTATAAAAGTTTTGTTTAGCCTTGGAATGATGGTTACAAAAAATGACTTTTTAAAACAAGATGAGTTAGAGATTCTTGGTGAAGAGTTTGGAATAGAGGTAACTGTAAAGGATGCCTTAGAAGATGTAAATTATGAGGAGAGTTATGATGAACTAGAAGTTGATACAAGTTCATTTATAACAAGACCTCCTGTTGTTACAATTATGGGGCATGTTGATCATGGTAAAACTTCACTTCTAGATAAAATTAGAAGTTCAAAAGTGGCATCAGGTGAAGCTGGTGGAATTACTCAACATATAGCTTCTTATACAATTACAAAAAATGGTCAAAAAATTACATTTGTTGATACTCCAGGTCACGAAGCATTTAGTGCAATGAGAACAAGAGGGGCTAATGTTACAGATATTATAATAATAGTTGTTGCAGCTGATGATGGAGTTAAAGCTCAAACAGAAGAGGTTATTTCACATGCAAAAGCAAGTGGTTGCCCAATAATAGTTGCTATGAATAAAATGGATAAAGAGAGTGCTAATCCTGATATGGTAAAAGCACAAATGGCTGAAAAAAACTTAACTCCTGTTGATTGGGGTGGGGATATTGAATTTATTGGAGTATCTGCAAGAACAGGTGATGGAATTGAAGATTTACTTGAGAATATTTTAATTCAAGCTGAACTTTTAGAGTTAAAAGCTGATCCAACAGCAAAAGCAAAAGCTACAGTAATTGAATCATCTTTAGAAAAAGGAAGAGGACCAGTTGCTAATATTATAGTTCAAAATGGTACTTTAAGAGTTGGAGATAATATTGTTTGTGATACAACATTTGGTAGAGTAAAGGCTATTACAAATGATATGGGAGAGCTCGTAAAAGAGTTAGGACTTAGTGAAACAGGAACAGTTTTAGGACTGAATGAAGTTCCAAGTACAGGTTCAAGTATGGTTGCAATGGATAGCGAAAAAGAGGTTAGAGAGATTGCAATGACAAGAGCTGAACATGCAAGATTAAAAGAGTTGTCAAAATCTACAAAAGTTTCACTTGAAGAGATGAGTGGATTAATTGCAGAAGGTAAGATAAAACAACTTCCAGTTATTATTAAAGCTGATGTTGGTGGAACTTTAGAGGCTATTAAAGGCTCTTTAGAGAAAATTGCTAATGATGAAGTTAAAGTAAAAGTTGTTCACTCTGCTGTTGGTGGAATTACTGAAAGTGATATTGTTTTAGCAAGTGCTAGTGAAGGTTGTATAATTTTAGGATTTAATGTAAGACCTACAGGTGCAGTTAAAGCAAAAGCAAAAACTGATGGTGTTGATATTAAAACTTACTCAATTATTTATGATTTACTTGATGATGTAAAAGATGCACTATCTGGAATGATGAGTGCAGTTATTAGAGAAGAGAATACTGGACAAGCAGAAGTTAGAGATACATTTGTTGTTCCAAAAATTGGAACTGTTGCTGGATGTATGGTAACAGATGGTAAAGTAATCAGAGGTGGTCACGCTAGAATTATTAGAGATGGAGTTGTTACATATACTGGAAAAATATCATCTTTAAAACGATTTAAAGATGATGTTAAAGAGGTAGCAAATGGATTTGAGTGTGGAATTATGTTTGAAAAATTTAATGATATAAAAGTTGGAGATTTCATAGAAACATTTATTCAAATTGAAGAGAAGGTTTCTATAGATAACTAATATGAAAAGTATAAATCTTCAAAGAACAGAATCACTACTAATGGAGCTTATTCCTCAAGCTCTATCATCTTTAAGTAATGATCTTATAAACTCTTTAGCAATTACAGGAGTTAATTGCAAAAAGGGTAAATATGATGCAATAGTATATTTTGATGGAAGTGATTTTAGCAAAGAGCAAAATGATGAGATAATCAAAAATTTAATTAAAGCAAATGGTAGATTAAAAAGTGAAATTCTAAGTGCAACTGGATGGTATAAATGCCCAAATTTTAGATTTGAAGTTGATACAAGCTTAGAGAATTCAAAAAATATAGAAGATCTATTTGCAAAAATAAAGAAAACAAAAAAGAGTGATGAAGAATGAATTTAGAAGAGCAAATTAAACTAATAGTTGAAAATAGTGGACTTAACTTATATGATATTGTTACAACTAAAGAGCATGATAGAAATATATTTAGAGTTATTGTAACTTCAAAAGATGGTGTAAATTTAGATAAATGTGCTGAGATTTCAAGAGTTATCTCTCCTCTTTTAGATGTAGAAGAGCCAATGGGTGGAAAATATAACCTTGAGGTTAGTTCTCCTGGAATTGAGAGAAAATTAAAAAAAATAGAACACTTTATTGCAAGTGTTGGTGAAAAAGTTAAAGTAAAAAATATAGATACAGAAGTTTTTAAAGGGGAGTTAATTTTTGCTGATGAGAACAAAATAGTTGTTAAAACAGATAATTTAGAAGTAGAGATTGCTCATAATGATATTTTAAGTGCAGCAACTTATTTTGAGTGGTAAAAATATAAAACAATGAAAATTGATGATAATTTCTATATGAAATTAGCCATTGATGAGGCTTGGAAATATCAACTTTTAACATATCCAAATCCTGCTGTTGGGTGCGTTGTTGTAAAAGATGGAAAGCTTTTAGCAATAGAGGCTCACAAAGAAGCAGGATTTGCTCATGCAGAAGTAAATGCTTTAAAAACAGCACTTCTTAGCAAAGAGCCTAACTCTTTACTAAAAATATTAGAAAATAGTTCTGATATACATGAATATTTAATAAAAAATCATAATAATTTTTTTAATGATTGTGAAATATATACTACTTTAGAACCTTGTAATCATCATGGTAAAACTCCATCTTGTGCAAAACTTTTATCTATTTTAAAACCACAAAGAGTAATTATTGGCTCAATTGATACAAATAAAGTAGCAAGTGGTGGAATTAAAACTTTGGAAGAATCTAATATCAAAGTTACAACAAAAGTTTTAAAAAAAGAGTGTGATAATCTTCTTCTACCTTTTAAATCTTGGCAAAATAAGAGCTGTATCTTCTTTAAAATGGCACAAACACTAAATGGTATGATTGATGGTAAAGTTAGCTCTCAAAGAGCTAAATTGTATCTTCATATGCTTAGAGATAAGATAGATTTACTTTTAATTGGTGGAAATACTGTACGAACAGATAAACCAACACTTGATACAAGATATGTAAAGGGAAAAAATCCAGATATATTTATTTATAGTAAAAATAGAGCTTTTAATCAAAATATACCACTATTTAGTGTACCAAATAGAAAAGTAATCATTAGTGATGATCTTTTTAAAATACTTGATTATAAGTTTATTATGGTTGAAGGTGTTTATAACTTACTTGATATTTTAAAAGATAAGATTGATTTTATAGTTTTAATAGTAAGCCCAAAAATAAGAGATGGTATAAATGCTACAAACTCTTTAAATATTGATTTTGAGATACTTCATGAAAACTATTTAGGCGATGAGAAGATTGTTTTTTTAAAGAAGAGAGATTAATAAATTTATAATTTTTAATAAAAAGCTAGAAAAATCTAGCTTATTTATTATTTTACTTTTTCTAAGTATTCACCTGTTCTAGTATCTACTTTTATTACATCACCTTCAAGTATATGAAAAGGTATTTGTACAACAGCTCCACTTTCTAAAGTAGCAGGTTTTCTACCACCTTGAGAGTCACCTTTAAAGTTTGGTGGAGTCTCTATAATTTTAAGTTCAACTACCATTGGAGGCTCAACTGTAATAGCTTTACCATTGAAATACATCATATCTACTTGCATTCCATCTATTATCCAATCTTTAGCATCTCCTACTTGATCATAAGTAAGTCCTTCTTGCTCATATGTATTTACATCCATAAATTGAAGTAACTCACCATCATCATACAAAAATTGCATCTGCTTTTGAACAAGATTTGGAGTTTCACACTTATCTCCAGCATGGAAAGTTTTTTCAATAGTTTTTCCATTTAAAAATGATTTAATTTTTGCTCTAACAAATGCAGCACCTTTACCAGGTTTAACATGTTGATACTCTACAATTTTATATGGAATTCCATCAACTTCGATTTTTAAACCTTTTTTTAATTCACTCATACCAATTGCCATAATCTCTCCTTATATTTCAGCATAAGCAACAGCAATTGATGCTTCGAGGCTATCAAGCTCACTTATTACTTTTGAGTTTGCTTTTTCATCTATTAGAATAACTGCTAATGCAGTTCCCTCTTTTCCACGACTTAGTCTAAAATCAGATATATTAATTCCATTTTGACCTAATATATTTCCAACTTTTCCTACAACTCCAGGGATATCTTTGTTTTTCATAATAATCATTTTACCTTTAGGCTCAACATCAATTTTGAATCCATCAAGCTCAACAACTCTTTGAACATCTTCACCAAATACAGTTCCAGAGATTGATTTAACACCTTTTGAAGTAGTTATTTTAATAGTAACTTTATTTTTATATCCGCTACTATTTGTTAAAGCTTTAGTTGAAAGATCAATACCTTTCTCTTTTGCAATAAAGTTTGCATTTACATAGTTTACACTACTTCCAGAGCTAACACTTAACACTCCAACACTTGCAAAAGTTTGTAAAGAGTCAACAAATTCAGATAGTTCACCCTCAGCACTTACTTCAATAGCTCTAATTTCACTTTTACTAATTTGTGCTAATAAAAATGCCATTTTTTGTGTTAATTCAATATATGGTTTTACAAATGAAGGTATTTTACTCTCATCTATTGGAAGATTTAATGCGTTTGGATAAGAGATTCCTCTAGCACTCTCTATTGCATTGTTTGCACTTTGAATAGAGATCTCTTTTTGACTCTCTTTTGTATTTGCTCCTAAGTGAGCAGTTACTGTAACATTTGGTAAATCTAATAGTGGATGAGAAGTTGCAGGCTCTTTTTTGAATACATCAATTCCAGCCATTGCAATTTTTCCATTTTTTAGGTTTTCTACTAATGCTTCTTCATTATATAATCCACCTCTAGCACAGTTTATTAATACAACACCATCTTTCATCTTTTTAATCTCATCAAAACTAATCATATCGATAGTCTCTTTGTTTTTTGGAGTGTGAATTGTAATAATATCACAAGCTAAAATATCATCAAAGTTAGTTGTATATTTAATTCCTAAATCAGTTGCTTTAGTGCTTGGAATATAAGGGTCATAAGTAATTACATCCATCTCAAACGCTTTTGCTCTAAGAGCAACTCTATGACCAATATTTCCAAACCCAATAACACCTAGCTTTTTACCATAAAGCTCATTTCCATACCAATCTTCTCTTTTCCAAACTCTATCAATTTTTAATTGATTATGAGCGTATGGAAACTTTCTCATACAAGATAACATATGTGCCATTGTAAGCTCAACTGCAGCTATAGTGTTTGCAGTTGGAACATTCATAGCAATAATTCCTCTTTTACTACAACCATCTATATCAACATTATCATAACCAACGCCAGCTCTAATAATAGCTTTTAAGTTTGTTGCTGCATTTAAGAACTTCTCATCAACATCTGTTGAAGATCTTGTAATTGCAACATCAGCATCTTTAATAATATCTAATAGTTTAACCTTGTCAACATCAGCTGCATAAACATAATTAACATCTTCAGTGTTTTGTAAAATATTTAATCCAGCTTCGTGAATATGGTCACAAACTACAATTGTATGTTTACTCATTAAAAAATTCCTATTATTTTATTTGATCTTTTAAAATATCACCAAGAGTCATAGACATATCATCATTTACAGACTTTAACATCTCTCTTTCTTGTTGTTGCTCTAATCTTTTAATAGATAGTCTTACTCTATTTTTCTTTGTATCAATATTTATTACTACTGCTTCAAGTTCATCACCAATTTTAATCTCTTCAATATTAACTGGTCCAAAATCTTCTGTTCTAATAAGTCCGTCAAGATTATTTTCAAGTTTTATAAATACTCCAAAATCTTTTTTATCTTTAACGCTTCCTTTTACAATATCACCAAGCTTATAGTTATCTTGGAATTTTTTTGCAGGAGATTCAGCTATCTCTTTAATTGAAAGTGAGATATTCTCTTTCTCTTTATCAATTTTGATAATTTTTACTTCAACTTCATCACCTTTTTTGAATAGGTTTTTACACTTATTATTTGGTTCCCAAGATGCTTCTTCATTGTGTAATAATCCATCAACATCACCTAAAGTAACAAATGCTCCAAATTCAGTTAGAGTTGAAACTTTACCTTTTAAAACATCTCCAACTTTGTGTGTTTTAATAAATTTATTAAATGGTTTTTCTTGAAGATTTTTTAAACTTACTCTTAATCTTTTTTTATCAATATCAAGCTCAATAACTTCAACATTAATCTCATCACCAATAGTTAAAATATCTTTTGGATTTTTAATGTTTTTGTTCCATGAAAGTTCAGAGATATGTAAAAGACCCTCTATATCATTTCCTAAATCAACAAATGCACCATAAGATTCAAAGTTAGAAACTGTAACAGTAATTGTATCTCCAACTTCTAATTTATCTTTAATCTCTTCCCATGGATTTGAAAGAGCTGCTTTGATTGATAGGCTTAAGTGTTGTTTTGATTTATCATAAGATAGAACTACAACAGAAACTGTGTCACCTTCATTGTAGTAGTTTGCAGGATTAACAGGACCTTTATAAGAGATTTCATTGTAGTTTACAAGTCCATCAACTCCACCTAAATCAACAAACATTCCATAAGAAGTTATTTTTTTAACAACTCCATCAATTGCATCTTTATTTTCTAAAATTTTTGCAACTTTTTCATCTTTTAAGTTTTTGCTCTCTTCAATTAGTTTTTTTCTTGAAACTATTATTGAACCTTGGTTTTTATTTACTTTAATAACTTTAGCTTTTACGCTTTTTCCGATTGCTCCAATACTTTTCATAAAAGATTGAGCCATTGGCATAAAGTATTCACAACCATTTTCATCTTCAATAGTAAAACCACCTTTAGGTTTTACAGCTGTTACTTTTCCTTCAATAACTACATCTTCAAAATTTTCACCATGAGCTTTTATGAAGTTGTCAAATTTTTCTCTTTGAATTACTTTTCTATGCGAAATATTTGGTCTTTCACCTCTATTTCCCATAAGCATAACAGGAATTGTATCTCCAACTTTATATTTTAACTCACCATTTACAGTAATTTCATTTAAAGATAAAAGTCCCTCTATTTTTTGACCAACATCAACTAAAACTCTATCATCAGTAATTTCAACAATCACACCATCAACTACAGAGTTATTCTCTGCTTGTTCAAAAGACTCATTAAGCATTTGCTCAAAATCAAAGTCTTCACCTAAATCTATATCTTCCATACGCATTTTGTACCTTCTTGTTTACCAGTTTTTTTTAAAATAGGAAGATTGTACAAAAAAAAGGCTTAAATTATAGTTTAAAGCCCTCTATTTTATTGATAACTTTTTGAATAACCCAATCAGGAGTGCTGGCACCTGCAGTGATTCCACAAAATTTTTTATCTTTAAACCAAGAAATTTCAAGATCTTGTTCATTTTCTATTAAATATGAATCTTTGCAATTTTCTAAACAAATAGAGTGAAGCTGTTTTGTATTTGATGAACTTTTTCCACCAATTACAATCATAACATCAGCTTTTATTGAAATATCTCTAGCCGCATCTTGGTTTTCAAAAGTTGCATCACAAATTGTATTAAATACTCTAACCTCTTTATTTTTAAGTATTAGTTCATTTACTATTTCTAAATATGTCTCTTTTTTCTTTGTAGTTTGAGCAACACAAGCAATTTTACTCTTTTTGAATTTTAAATTTTTTAAATCTTCTTTGCAAAGAATTATATGAACATCTTCAATATCTGTTGCATAAGACATAACACCTTTAACTTCAGGATGATTTATATCTCCAAAAATAACTATTGAGTAGCCCTCTTTTGACATATTTTTTACAATATTTTGTGGAGTTGTTACAAATGGACAAGTTGCATTTATAACTTTTTTTGTAGTTTTTTTAAGCTCTTTTAACTCATCTTTTGGAATTCCATGAGTTCTAATAATTACAGTATCTTCAGATTTTACATCACTTAAATTTGAGTAAAGTCCAACATTAAAATCTTTTTTTAACCTATTAATCTCATCTTCATTGTGAATTAATGGACCCATAGTAGCGCTATTTTCATATTTTTGTGCAATATTTATAGCTCTTTTAACGCCAAAACAAAAACCATAACTACTAGCTAACTCAATTTTCAAAATTTATCCTTAGTATAAAGAGTCTAAAATCTCTTTAAAATTTGGGAATGAAGCATTTATGCACTCTACATCTTCTATATTCATTCCACAAACAAGTCCAGCAATAGCAAAACTCATAGCAATTCTATGATCTCCAAATGAGTCAATTGTTGCAGCTTTAAGTTCCCCTCCAACAATCTCATAACCATCTTCAAACTCTGTATAATTTACACCACAAAGAGCTAAATTATCAACTACAGCTTTTATTCTATCACTCTCTTTTACTCTTAACTCTTTTGCATTTTTTACAAGCGATTTACCATTTGCTAAACTCATTGCAATACTAAGCGCTGGAAGTTCATCTATAAGCCAAGATATCTTTTGGCTTACTTCAACACCATTTAACTCATTTCCAATTACTTCAATATCCCCAATTGGTTCATAAACATTCTCTTTTTCAATATAATTTACTATTGCACCCATTCTTTTTAAAACTTCATAAGCCTCAATTCTTGTTGGATTTAAAGATACATTTTTTATTACAACTCTTGAATTTTTATTAATAGCAGCTGCAACTGCAAAGAAAAATCCACTTGATGGATCTGCAGGTACTGTTATATTCAAAGGTTTTAAATAGTTAGTTAAAGGTTTTATATTAATAAATCCTTCACTATCAGTAAAAATTTCAGCTCCCATACCTTTTAACATTCTCTCAGTATGATCTCTTGTTAATTCATTCTCTTTATAACGACTTACATTAGTAGCTCTTAAGGCTGCTAAAATCATAGCTGATTTAACTTGAGCTGAATCAACTGGAGAAGAGTAAGTAAACGGTTGAAGATTTTTTTCACCTCTAATAAATAGTGGTGCTTTATTACCATTCTCTCTTCCGTCAATATTTGCTCCAATGCTTCTTAATGGATCAGCAACTCTTTTCATAGGTCTGCTTCTTAAATATTTATCTCCACTTAAAACAAAACTTCCCTCTACGCTTGCTAATAAACCACAAAATAGTCTCATAGCTGTTCCAGAGTTCCCACAATCAAGTACATCATCAGGTTCACTTAGTTTTTTTACAGGAGTAATTTCGATGCTGCTTCCATCTTGAACAATTTTTGCACCAAGTTGCTCTACAATTTTTAAAGTATGTAGAGTATCTTCAGCTAAAAGATAGTTTTTTACATACGAAGTTTTATCAGAGAAAAGTGAAAACATCGCACATCTGTGTGATATTGATTTATCACTTGCTATATTGTCTATAACTACATTAAAAGGCTTTGATAATCTATTGATACAAAAATTTTTCACTTTTTATTCCTTATCTTAAAGTAATATTTAATTTCTCTTTTAAAATATCTAAAATTGAGTTCATAACACCATTTATATCATCATCTTCAAGTGTTTTATCATCACTTTGAAGAGTAAATCTTATTGTTAAACTCTCAAACTCTCCTAGCTTCTCATCACTATAAATATCTATTAAATTAAACTGTTTAATTAGTGGATTATTCAAAGATTTAATAACATCTTTTATTAATTTAAATTCCATATTTTTTGGTGCAATTATGCTTAAATCTTTTCTTGAAGTTTGAAATTTTGAGTATGAAGATACTTTTATTATCTCATTTTTTATTGCATCAAAATCAATTTGTGCAAAAAAAGTATCACTTAAATCATAATCAGTTGCAACACTTGGATGAAGTTTTGATATAAATCCAACAACTTTTTCATCAATTACAATATTTGCACTTTGATATGGATGAATAAATTTATTATCAATATTTGTCATAGTTTCAAGCTCAAACTCACCAACACTATTTAAAACTTTTTTAGCAAATGAAAAGAAGTCAATGTTTTTTGGTTTACCAGCATTTAAAACAGACTCTTGTTCAGCTGCTCCACTAAATATAAATGCAACTTTTTTACTCTCAACTCTATTCTCATCAAAAATAGTTCCAATTTCAAAAAAACTTGCACTTCTAGCACCAGTTTTAAAATTATTTGAACAAGCTTCTACTAAATTTAAAAGAAGAGTTGTTCTATAAGTATTTAACTCTTTTACAATTGGATTTATGAGTTCTAGCTCATCTTTTACAGTTTTAAAACCATATTTTAACAAGCTCTCTTTAGATGTAAATACATAAGTTAAAGTCTCAAAAAAACCATTTTCAATAGCTTTGTATCTAATTTTATTTTTCTTTAAAATATCTTTTGAAGTCTTATTTACTCTGTTAACTTCATCAATTGCTAAAGGTTTTGATTTAATATTATCAATACCAATCATTCTAATAACCTCTTCAGCAATATCTGCAATATTTTTAATATCGTGTCTATATAAAGGAACTTTTACTAAAACAAGATTGTCTACAGAGTCCTTAATCTCAAATCCTAAAGATGATAAAACTCTCTCAATCTCTAATTTATCTATATCTTGCCCAATTATAGAGTTTATTTTTTTTATATTAGTACTAATTGTTGTTTTCTCGAAATCATCTAAAAACTCTTTAGAACCAGCATAAATTGTAACTCCAAATTTAGCTAAATAGTCGCAATAATAATCCATTGCTAACTCAATATCTGGATTACTTCCTCTTGAAGTTTTATAAAAAACATCGCCTGTTTTTATCTTTTTGTCAAATACAAGTTTAGAGATATAATCAGGATTTTGATAAGATGCTTCAATTAAAAAATCTCCACTGCAATCTTTTATATCTTTGTGTTCAACACCAATTGTACTAAGCTCAATCTCATTAGCATAAAAACTATCAAAACCATTTTTATTTTTTTTGATTTCAAATGAGTACAAATCATTTTTAACTTTTGCATCTTTACTATTATATACATTTAAAATTGCACCAATAGAGTGACTTGCATACTCTAATGAATTTTTCATCTCAAAGTTTTCTTTATATTTTGATATTGTTGCAACTCTTAAATTTGATAGTAGATCTAACTTAAGAGTTTTTATCTCAATACCTTTATAAATAAGATTAGAGTCTATTTTAGAAACATCTATAGAGAATTTTTGACCTATACTTAAACCTTCAAAATTTGATTGTTTTTCAAAAATATTAATAGGAATATTATAATATGCACTAAGTTCTCTTGCAACTCCAAGAATACTTAGACAATCACCTCTGTTTGGAGTAAGACCAATCTCAATTACATCATCATTTATAAGTGGATAATCTTTTAACTCTTTTCCTAAAACTAACTCTCCAATTGAGTTATCTAAAACCATTATTCCATCATTTAATTTTGGAAGACCAAGTTCTGTTGAAGAGCATATCATTCCATTTGATTCAACACCTCTTAGTTTTGCTGCTTTTATTTTAAAATCATCACCAAGAACTGCACCAACTGTTGCAACAGCAACAAATTGATTCTCATCTACATTTGAAGCTCCACAAACTATTTGCTCAACTTTTGAACCTATATCAACTTGACAAATATTTAATTTATCTGCATCAGGATGTTTCTCTTTTTTTATAACTTTTCCAACAACAACTTTAGAAGCAACACTTCTTTTTTCAACGCTATCAACCTCTAAACCAATACTATTTAAAGTTTTACATATCTCATCAGTGCTAATTTTTGAGATATTAACAAACTCTTCTAACCATTTTTTTGTAACTATCATTTAAATTGTCCTAATAATCTTGTATCGCTTTCAAATAGTGATCTTAAATCTCCAATATTATGAATTAGCATAGCAAATCTCTCAATTCCTAAACCAAATGCATATCCTGATTTATCTTTATAGTTAACAGCATCAAAAACATTTTGATCTACAACTCCACAACCTAAAACTTCAAGCCAACCAGTTTGTGAACATACACGGCAACCACTACCTTTACAAAATACGCAAGATATATCAACTTCAGCACTAGGCTCTGTAAATGGGAAATATGATGGTCTAAATCTAACTTCAACCTCTCCAAACATATGTTGTAAAAATTCAACCATAACATGTTTTAAATTTGCAAATGAAATTTTATCAGCATCATCTACAACCAATCCCTCTATTTGATGAAACATTGGAGTGTGAGTTATATCAAAATCTCTTCTAAAAACAGTTCCTGGAGCTATCATTCTAATTGGAGCTTTTTGACTTAACATTGTTCTTATTTGAACAGGTGAAGTGTGAGTTCTTAATAGTGTATAATCTTTATTATAAAATGTATCAGCCATATCTCTTGCTGGATGATATTCAGGGAGATTTAAAGCTTGGAAGTTATGAAAATCATCTTCAACCAAAGGACCCTCTTCAACAGCAAAATTTAGATTTAAAAAGTAGTTTATAATTCTATTCATAGTTTCAGAAACAGGATGAACAGAGCCTGAACTAATAGTGTTGTTAAATTTTGTTACATCTATTTTTTCAAGTTCCAATTTTTTATTTAAAAGTTCAAACTCTAATAACTCTTTTTTGCTATCTAAAGCATTTGTTACTTGCTCTTTTTGAAGATTTAGGTTTTGGGCAAAACTTTTTTTCTCTTCATTTGGAATATCCTTCATCTTTGCAAATTCCAAAGTAAGAACACCTTTTTTACCTAAAAGCTCAACTCTAACAGATTCTAACTCTTCAATACTCTTTGAAGACTCAATTTTTTTTATCCAAAGTTCCAATTTTTTTCCTATTCAAATAATCTATAATTTTCTTATAAGCTTGCGATTGTATCTAAAAATTTATTAGAGTTTGGTTATAATATTAAGGTCTATTTTAAGGAGAGTATATGTGTATTTTTTGCAAAATTGTTAATAAAGAGATACCAAGTAGTGTTGTTTTAGAAGATGATAACTTTTTAGCTTTTCATGATATAAACCCTACTAGAAAAATTCATGTTTTAGTTATTCCCAAAGCTCACTATGAATCATTTGAAGATGTGCCACCAGAAATTATGTGTGATTTAACTATTTTTATAAAAAAAGTTACAAAGAGTTTAAATATTTCAAAAAGTGGTTATAGAATGATTACGAATATTGGGATTGATGGTGGTCAAGAGGTTCCTCACTTACATTTTCACATAATTGGCGGTGAAAAAGTTGGAAGATTAGTTAGAGATAAAAACGATTTATAAATTTATATAAGGAAAAAAGATGAAAAGAGTTTTAAAAGTAGCAGCTATTAGCTCAACTTTACTGTTAAGTGTTGCAAATGCAGATTTTTTAAGAGCTGAAGTTGGAGCTGGTGCTTGGTTTTCAAAATCAAGTGGTAATATAAAAGCAGATAGTTCAGCATTAAATGGAGTTGATTTATCAAAAGAGAAAACAAAAACAAATATGTATGCGTGGGCTTTGTTTAAGCACTTTGTACCAGTTGTTCCAAACTTAAAAGTAGAGTATGCAAAAATAGAAAGCCTTGGAGTTGCAAGTGGAAAATTTAGTGGATATACAACTTCAGGAGAGTCTTCAAATTTAATGATGAAACAGTTAGATGTTATTCCATACTATAATCTTTTGGATAACACTTTTTGGATTACTTTAGATGTTGGAGTTGATATAAAAATTATTGATGCAGAGTATAGTGTTAATGGTAAACCAGCTAGTAAAATTTCAAAAACTATTCCACTTCCAATGGGATATGCAAGAGCAAGAGTTGAGGTTCCATTCAGTGGTATTGGAATTGAAGCAGATGCTAAATATATAAAATATCGTGATAATTTAGCTTATGATGCAAAAGCTAAAATAGATTATACATTTGATATAACGCCTTTAATTAAACCAGCTATTGAAATAGGGTATAGAGTTCAAAGAGTAGAGATTGATAGACTTTCAGATTTAAAAACAGATTTAGATTTTAAAGGTATTTATGCAGGATTAATGCTTAGATTTTAAATAAAAAAAGAGTAGATATAAAATCTACTCTTCAAATGAACCAAGATTCATAATTTTTTGATATTTTCTCTCTTGTCTCTCTTTTGGTGATAGCTTTTTAAGCTCTTCAACTGAACTTAAAAAATACTCTTTTAAAGCCATAATAGCCTCATCTTTTTTTCTATGAGCACCAATTAAAGGCTCATTTACAACATCATCTATTAAATTTTGTTGTTTTAAATTATCTGAAGTAATTCTTAAAGCCTGAGCTGCTGTTTCAACTTTTGATGGATCATTCCATAATATTGCACTACACCCTTCAGGTGAGATAACTGCATAAACAGAGTATCTCATCATAGCTAATTTATCAGCAACAGAAATAGCTAATGCTCCACCACTACCACCTTCTCCAATTACAACTGAAACAGTTGGAGTAGTAAGATTCGCAAACTCGTAAAGATTTTTAGCAATTGCCTCACTTTGATTTCTCTCTTCAGCTCCAAGACCTGGATATGCACCTGGAGTGTCAACTAGCATCAAAATTGGAACTTGAAACTTCTCTGCCATTAAAGCAGCTCTTAGAGCTTTTCTATATCCCTCAGGACTAGGCATACCAAAGTTTCTTTTTAACTTTTCTTTAGTTCCTCTACCTTTTTGTTCACCGATAATTAAAACTCTTTGATTATCAATAAATCCAAAATAGCAAACAATTGCATGATCATCAACATAGTGTCTATCTCCATGAACTTCATAAGCCTCTGTTAAAAGTCCATTTATATAATCAAGAGCATATGGTCTATCAGGATGCCTTGCAAGTTGAAGTTTTTGGTAGTCATTTAAATTTTTAAAAGTCTTTTCAACCTCTTTTTCAAGTTTTTTTTCTAAAATCTCAATAGCAGGTTCATCAGCTTTTGTTCTAGCGATTACTATCTCCTCTTCGATTTTTCTAATTTTTTCTTCAAATTCCAGATATGTTGCCAATATTTTTTCCTTAAAAAAGTGTCTACTTTTAAATTTTTATTTTACTTTGTAAACTTTTTAAAAATTACAGAAGCATTTGTTCCACCAAAACCAAAGTTATTTGACATAACAGTAGTTAACTCAATTTTTCTAGCTACATTTGGTACAACATCTAAATCACATTCAGGATCTTGGTTTTCAACATTTATAGTTGGAGGAATAATCCCTTCATTTAATGCTTTTATTGTCATAATTGCTTCAATCGCTCCAGCAGCACCTAAGCAGTGACCAATTTGCCCTTTAATTGAAGATACAAGTGGACTTTTCTCTTTTCCACCAAATAGCTCTTTTATTGCTGCTGTTTCATTTTTATCTCCAACTGGAGTTGAAGTTCCATGAGTATTAATATAGTCTATTTTTGGATATTCTCCGCTGTTTGCTTTTACCATCTCAAATGCAGCTTGCATTGCTCTTAATGGACCATCAATAACAGGTGAAGTTATATGATTTGCATCACCACTCTCTCCAAATCCAATTATTTCACAATATATTTTTGCACCTCTTTGTAGTGCACTATCAAGAGATTCAACAACTAAAGCACCAGCTCCTTCTCCCATAACAAATCCATCTCTATCAATATCAAATGGTCTTGAAGATTTTTTAGGATCATCATTTCTTGTTGATAGTGCTTTCATAGCAGCAAATCCACCAACTCCAGCACCACAAACAGCACTTTCAGCTCCAACAACTAATATTCTATCAGCACCATTTAATGCAATTGTTTTATAAGCATCACAAAGTGCATGAGTTGATGCAGCACAAGCTGTAACATGTCCTAAAGATGGACCTTTTAAGTTATGTTCAATAGATATAAATCCACTTAACATATTAGCTAATGAAGATGGTATAAAAAATGGAGATATTTTTCTTGAACCTCTTGTGTCACAAATTGTAGAATTTTTTTGAATTGTACTTAAACCACCAATTCCAGAAGCTGAAATTATTCCAAATCTATTTGCTATAGATTCATCTACTTTTTTGTTTTCACTAGTAACAAAACCACTATCAATCATAGCTTCAAGAGCAGCTTTAATACCTAGTTGAATAAATCTATCAGCTTTTTTTACCTCTTTTTTATCCATTACAGTTTCAGGATCAAAGTTTTTAACCTCTCCTGCAATTTGTACTGTAAAATCACTTGCATCAAATAGTGTTATTGTGTCAATACCACAAACACCATTTTTTATAGCTTCAAAAGACTCATTTACACTGTGTCCTGTAGAATTTATAGTACCAAGTCCTGTAATTACAACTCTCTTCATAAAATATGCTCCATTTTTTGATTTTAAATTATTCAATCTTTTAAGTTTAAAAAACTCAATAATAAAAAAATGAAAGAGTTCTCTTTCATCTTCCTAACAACGCAAAAATTATGCGTTGTTTTCGATGTATGCTATTGCATCACCAACAGTTAAAATTTTCTCAGCTTCTTCATCTGGAATTTCGATATCGAATTTCTCTTCAAGAGCCATTACAAGTTCTACTACATCTAGTGAATCTGCTCCTAAATCTTCAATGAATTTTGAATCCTCTTTAACCTCTGCTGGATCGCAATCTAATTGCTCAACAACAACTGCTTTTACATCATCAATTAATGCCATTTTTTATTCCTTTTTTAAAATTGTCCCAAAATTATACCAAAAAAGTTTAAAAAAACTTTTAAAACAGAAAAATAAGTTCAAATAAAATATTTTAAACGTATAATCCACCATTTACTTTTAGAATTTCACCTGTGATATATGATGAGTGATCGCTTAGTAAAAATGCTACCGCATCTGCAATTTCACTTGGATTTCCAAATCTTGAAAGAGGAATATTTTTTTCATACTCTGCTTTTACTTCAGCTTTTAATAAATCTGTCATATCTGTTTGAATAAATCCAGGAGTTATTGCATTGTATCTAATATTTCTACTAGCTGCCTCTTTTGCAAATGATTTTGTCATAGCATTTAATCCACCTTTTGAAGCTGAATAGTTTGCTTGACCAGCATTTCCCATCTCTCCTACAATTGAAGATATATTCACAACAGCACCAAATCTTTTTTTACCCATAACTTTTAAAGACTCTCTACACCCTATAAAAGCTGAAGTAAGATTTGCATCAATTACAGATGTAAAATCTTCAACACTCATTCTAAGAGCTAATTTATCTTTTGTAATTCCAGCATTATTTACTAAGTATGCTAGTTCACCATCGCTATCAATAATAGTTTTTATAGCATTTACAAACTCATCTTCAATGCTAACATCAGCTTTTATAATTGCTGCTGTTCCACCAGCTTTTTCAATAGCCTCTTTTACAGCTTCAGCTTCTTCAATTTTGCTTCTGTAATTTATCCAAACTTTTAAACCATAGCTTGCTAAATTCTTTGCAATTTGGGCACCTATACCTTTGCTTGCACCTGTTATTAAAACATTTTTTCCACTAAATTTCATATTTTTATCCTTTTAATTTTTTACATAATCGATTATTATAACAATATTTAGTTTATATTAAACTCCTCTTTTATTATCCCACAATCTAATATGTAATCTATCTGAATATTTAAATCCATATTTAATTGCAAGATTTACAACATCTTTTGAATTCTTATCAATAGCTTTTGAACTATCACCAAGTGGCATTAAATATACTTCACACTTTGGAATATCATTTAAAATATCCTCTATCTCATCTATTGCTTTTTCTAAAAAATCATCTCCAATAACAAATTTCAAATAAGACTCTTTTGTATTTGTTAAAATTTTTGTTAATGTAGATTTATTAACTCTTTTCTTTAAAGGCTCTAAAGAGTTGCTTAGTTTTACACTCATTGAAAACATGATTTTTTTTTGATACTCATCTTTGAAATCTATATTTAAAGATCCATTTGTCTCAATAGTTACTCTTTGATTTTTATTAATATAATGTTTTATCAGATTTTGAAACTCTTGATTATTCCAATATAAAAGTGGCTCACCGCCTGTAATTACTACATCAACACTATTTTTATAACTATAATTTTCAAGAAGTTTATTAGTAACATTTACTATATCAAGATGATTTTCATAACTTTTCCAACTATCTTTAAACTCCATATCAACAGCATAGTAAGAGTCACAAGCACACTTTTTAACTCCACTTGGAGTTTCATATAAAACATTAAATCCAACACATTTAAAATTACATTTTCCAAATCTAATAAATATTGAAGGAGAGCCAATTAATTTTCCCTCTCCTTGAATAGTTGGTCCAAAAATCTCATTAACTTCTAGCATAAAATGTACTTTTACTCTTTGGAGTTTCCAAAAACTCTATTTTTGAAACTTTTATATTTAATTTATCCATTTTATTCTGAACAATTTTTAGCAACCAAGCTGAAATATTTTCACTTGTTGGAACAAAATCAACAATAATATAACTCTCATAAAGCTCTAATAGCTCATTTTCAAAATTTGTTAAATCTACTGTTTTGTAACCCTCTTTAAAACTTATTAAATCTTTTTTATCTATATTTGGAAGTAGAGTTTTAAATAGTGGATCATTTATATCTATTATAAACTTATGGTCAATAACATCATCTAAAAATTTTTTAAACCAATTTAAGTGTTTAAAATCTGTAACCATTCCACTTTTTAGATTATCAGACTTTAGATATACAATTGCTTTTCCTTGGTGTCCATGAAGATGCCTACACATTAAACAGCTATCAAGTGAGAATTCAACATTTAATGATTGTGACCAAACTCTATGACCATAACAAAAGTCAAACTCTTTTGAAATTTCCCACATTTAACTCTCCTTGTATGGTATTAAATCTTTTTGATTTGCCTCTTTAAATCCATTTAATCGAAGCCTACAAGAGTCACAAACTCCACAAGCTTTATCTTCTTCTTTGTAGCAAGACCAAGTAAGTTCTAGTGTAACATTTAATTTTATAGCTTCTTCTACAATTTGAGCTTTACTTAAATGAACAAGAGGAGTTATTATCTCTATTTTTGTATCCTCTTTTGTCCCTTCATTTATAGCATTTTGCATTTTTTGAATAAAACTATCACTACAATCTGGATAACCAGAACTATCCTCTTGCACAACTCCAATATAGATTGCACTTGCTTCTTCTTTTTCAGCAATTGCACTTGCGATACTTAAAAAAATACCATTTCTAAATGGAACATAAGTAATTGGAACAATACCTTTTTCAACACCATTTACTGGTACATCTATTGTTTTATCAGTTAAAGCACTAGCTCCAATTTGTGTAAAAAATGGAATATCAATCTCATATTTATTTAAAACATTTAACTCTTTGCAAATATCTCTAAATGCCTTTAATTCTCTATCTTGAGTTCTTTGTCCATAATTAAAATGAACTGCAATTAAATCATAATTACTATTTTTTGCTATATAAGAGCTAAGTGTTGAGTCCATTCCTCCACTTAAAATTACAACTGCTTTTTTCTTTAAATTATTATTCATATATTAAAAAATCCTTTTATTTCTAAAAAATGTATGAAGTATTGGAAATATAAACTTATTATAAGTTGGATATAATAGCAAAAATTTTTAAAAGTGAGATAAACCTATATGGAATTGATGCAAAGTGCAATTACAACACATATTTATGCGATATATATTTTTTTAGGAATAATGTTATTTAATTTATACTCTGTTGTGACAAAAAAAGATTTTATATCTTTGGCAAAAAAATTAAAATTTATGACACCAATATATCATTTGAGCAATGCAATTGTAATTTACACAGGAACAATAGTTGCTTTTTATGCTCATCATTTTAGTGTTACAATTGCTTTAATGATTCCAGCTTCAATCTTTTTGCTTGTAATTGAGATAAAAAGATATAAGAAACAAAGGGTTATAAAAGTTGCAGATATAAAACTTCAAGAAGATTTTTATATTTATGCAAAGAAGATTTATATTATAGAAATTGCAGTTTTATTAGCTGTCTATACTATTAGTAAAGTATTTTAATGCAGTTTGTTTATGATAAATTTTCTAAAAATGAGATTTTAGAAATAGTTGATGAGAACTACAACTATATAATAAAAGCAAGAAGACATAAAATAGGTGATGAGATATATTTTAGAAACTTAGAAGATGATTTTATATATTTGTATAAAATTGTAGAGATAAATAAAAAAAGTGCAACTTTAACTTTAGTAAATAGTGAAAAAAAAGTTATAGAAAATAGTAGAAAACTGCATCTAGTTTGGTGTGTTGTTGATCCAAAAACAGTTGAAAAAAGTATATCTTCACTAAATGAAATAGGTGTTGATAAGATAACTTTTGTATATAGTGATTTTTCTCAGAAGAATTTTAAAATAAATATTGAAAAATTAAATAAAATATTAATTAACTCATCAAGTCAATGTGGTAGAAGTAGTATTATAAAACTTGAAATCTCTAAAACACTAGGTAGTTTTTTAACACAAAATCCAAAATCATATATTCTTGATTTCTCAAATAACTTTATAGATGATAAAAAAGATGATATAGATACTTTAGTTATTGGTTGTGAAGGTGGATTTTCAAAAAGAGAAAAAAGTAATTTTAATAAAGATTTTGTTGTAGGTTTTAATTCTAATTTGATTTTAAGATCAGAAACTGCAATTGTAAGTGCAACATCAAAAATATTGTTATAAAAGAGTATCTCTACTCTTTTATAATTTTTACCAATTTCTAACTATTGAGTGACAGTTAGAACATGCATTTAGCATATCTGAATAAGAGTTTGCAGCTTTAATATAAGCTTTATTTTTTAAACTCTCTTCAAGTTCAACAACATCTAAAGCAATTCTTTTTGATGCATTTTCTGCAATATTTACCATATGTTTTTTGTTTTCTGGTAGATACTTAGCAATTAATTTTTTATCAGAAAAAAGGTCATTTCCCTCTTTTACAAGTTTATTTCCCTCTTTAATTAAATCAAGATTATTATTTAAAAAACCTTTTTGAATTAGGTTCATACCTTTTTCCATAACTGACATTGATTTTTGCATTGAATCACTAGCATTTAAAAATGTAGTAACAAAAGTCGCAATAAATAGTAGTTTTAATAATTTCATTTACTCTCTCCTAATTTAGAAGGATGTTCTTAATGAACATCTCTCCATAGTTTTGCTTTCCATAAGAATGCAATAATTGCAAAAATTACAAAATAGATTAAAAATTTAGGTCCTAACTCTTCTCTTTCTGCTTTTTTAGATGCACCAATCTCTTCCATATACTTAATAACTTGATCTTGAGCCTCTTGTGTTAAACCAACTCTTGGCATTGCTGTACCTTCAAGTAGTTTTTGAGGATCATTGATAAATTTACCTAAATAATCAGGTCCTCTACTAATTATATATTGAGATAAATCAGGAGGAAGTTTTCCCATATAGTTTTTAATATTTTCATCTGGTGTAAATGCACTCATAGTTCCATTTTGCATATCAGCATATTTTAAACCATGACATCTTTGACAAGAATCAACAAAAACCTCTTTGTTTGTCATCTCTTTTGGAGCAATTGATTGTAAATATGCAACCATATCAGCAATCTCTTGAGAACTCATCCAGTCATATCCTGGCATTGGATGAACTTTTCCATCTTCAAATTTATGTGAAACTTTAGATGCAAGTGCTGGATTTTTGATAAATCCTACTAAAAACTCTTTTGTATAAATTTTTCCAGAGCTTCCTAAATCAGGAGTTGCAACACCATAAGCTGCTGCTGTTGTTGCATTATCCATAATTTGAGGGAAACCTTGAGATTCAATACTATGACAAGCTGTACAGTTTGAAGTTACAAGAACTTGACCATTTGCAACATCTCCTTTTGCTTCAATAGCCTCTTTGCTACTTGCCCAAAATTCATTTATTGTTTTCTCAAATTCAATAGCTTTTGCTAAATCAGCTTTTGCACCATTTATAGCTTTTTCGTCTCCACCTTTAACAGCTTCATCTAAAGCTTTTTGAGCTTTTTCTATTGACTCTTTTGAAGTCTGTGCATCTGCTTGAACTAAATCAAAATTAGGATTTGATACAGCTGGATGCATTTGTGAGTGAGCAAAAGGCTCAACTCCCCAGTAAGTAATAAGAGTTAATACTACTACTACTGCTAATATTTTTAATTCTCTCATGTCTTATCCTCTTCTTTTTTGATCTAGTTTTGTAATTACTGGAAGTAGAATAAACAGTAATATAAATATAACAGCTGCGAAGAATCCTACCCATGCATTAGCACCTGTTGGAGGAAGTTTTCCATAAACTGTTAATACAATTAAATCTGCAACTAAAATCCAGAACCAAATGAAGAATAGTGGTCTTTTGTGAGCTGGTAAAATTTTATTATCTCTATCTAACCAAGGAAGTACAAAGAAAATACCATTTGCAAATGCAAATGCAATTAAACCAAGGTCAAATGCTTTAATTCCAGCAATATCAAAGAAGAATCCTCTTAAAACTTCATACGACCATAAGAAATACCACTCTGGATAGATATGAGCTGGTGTTACCATTGGATCAGCTGGATCAAAGTTTACTGGATCCATTGCAAAGCTATAGTGGAAGAATACTAAGTAGAAGTAGAATATTAAGAATACTCCAAGAACTGCTAAATCTTTTGATATAAAGATTGGCCAGAAAGGAATAACTTTTGACTCTTTTTTATTTCCAGCTAAATATTTTTCAGCTTCAGCATCAAAATCAATCTCATCAGATGATTGATTATTTACGTGAGGAATTCTTAGTGTATAGAAGTGTAAACCAATTAAACCCATAATAACTATTGGTAATAAGAATACATGTAACATAAAGAATCTTGTAAGTGTTGCATCAGCAACATTAAAGTCTCCTCTAATCCAAACAACTAGTGCATCCCCGATAACAGGAACTCCACCAAATAAGTTTGTAATAACCATAGCAGCCCAATAAGACATTTGTCCCCAAGGAAGCATATATCCAGAGAATCCAGCAGCACTAAATGTAACAAATAGTAACATACCTGAAATCCAAATCATCTCTCTACCTTGTTTATATGAACCGTAGTAGATACCTGTAAGCATATGAATATATATAAGTAGGAATACAACAGAAGCTGCAACACCATGAATATGTCTAAATAGCCAACCAAAAGCAACTTCTTGCATAATTGTATAGTTTACTGAATCAAATGCTAAATTGATGTCAGGCTTGTAGTACATCATTAAGAATAATCCAGAAACAACTAAAATAGTAAATGTAGTAGCTAATAAAACTCCCATTGCCCATAAGAAGTTAATATCTTTTGGAATCCAATACTCAGTCATCATAACTTTGTTAATAGCTTTTACATTTAATCTTTGGTCTAACCACTCACCAACAGAGTTAGCTTTTTCAAATTTTGCCATCTATTGCTCCTTATGCCATCATCGCTTCAGCGATTTTTTTATATTCAGGTCCTTCATTTCCAAGAACTAAAGTATTTCCCTCAACTTCAAATGGTGGTAAATCAAGTGGTCTTGGTGGTGGTCCAAAAGTTTGTTGTCCACTTGCATTAAACACTCCACCATGACATGCACATTTCCACTCATTTTTTTTCCATGCAGGAATACATCCAAGATGAGTACAAAGACCTATAGCAACAGTAAATCTATCATTTCCTACTACTAAATCTCTTTTATTATCTTCCATATCTGCAGTTTTTTTCAAAACAAAGATAGGTTTCCCTCTCCAAGTAAATGTTTCTGGTTCTCCTGCTTTTAATGCACTCAAATCAATTTTTGTGAATCCACCAGCTAAAACGCTAGGAAGTGGATCCCACACCTTTTTCATACCATAAAGAGACGCGGCTCCACCCACTGCAGCAACTGCTACAAATGAGTAACCAATAAAATCTCGTCTATTTGTATTGTTAGACATATTTGGCTTCCTTTTTTTAAAATTAGAATCAGGCTAAATTTTAGTATAAAGAATCTTAAGAGTTATTGATTTGTATCAAAATTTAAATGAAAGATTAACGAAATGTGTAGAAGAGTAAGATTATTTTATTTTTTATAATTATTAGAAAATCTTATGATTTTCTAATAAACTTTATTATTTCAGATTCAATATTCTCTTTATTTATTACTAAAGAGTGATTTATTTTGGCATTAAAAAGATTTTTAATAGATTGAGGTAAATTAGCACCAAATTTTGTACTAATCTCTTCTAAGGCCTCTTTATCACTATATTTATGAGAGTCTTGCTTTAAAGCATTTAAAACCGTTGGTGAAAATTTTGTCCACTCTGCTGTTGAGTATATTACAGTTTTTAGTGGTTTTTCTCTTAGGTCATTGTAAGCTTTTATACAAGTTGCTGTATGAGGATCCATTAAATATCCAGCATCTAAAAACTCTTTTATAGTTTTGTTACCAAATGAATCATTACTAAAAGTAGCACTAAAATATTTTTGTAGCTCTTTTGTCTCATTTTGAGTCATTGTAAATATATTATTTTTATTTAAATCTTCCATTAACTCTTTTGTTCTCAAGCTACCAAATAGATCAAAAATTACTCTTTCTATGTTTGAAGATTTTAAGATATCCATAGCTGGAGATTTTGTAAGTTTTAGAGCTTTATCTCTGATATCATAAACTCCTGTGTTTATCCATTGTGTTAAAATATTATTTTCATTTGATGCAACTAAAAGTTTCTCTATATAAAGTCCCATTTTTTGAGCATAGTATGCTCCAAGAACATTTCCAAAATTACCACTTGGAACTACTAAATAAATTTTTTCACCATTTTTAATAGCATTTTGACGAATAAGTTCTAAATATGACCAGAAGTGATAGATTATTTGAAAAATAATTCTTCCAAAATTAACACTATTTGCAGCACTTAATTTAATATCATCTTTTTCCAACTCTGCTTTAAAACTACTTGAAGCTAAAAGAGATTTTAGAGCATTTTGTGCATCATCAAAGTTTCCTTTTATTCCTAAAACTTTTAGATTTTCTCCATCTTCACAAACCATTTGAAGCCTTTGAACATCAGAAGTTCCTCCATCTGGATATAGACAAACAACTTGAATATTCTTTTTATTTCTAAAAGTATTTAAAGCAGCTGGTCCTGTATCTCCAGATGTTGCTGCTAGTATTAGGTAGTTTTCACCTCTTTTTTGTGCAATAGAGCTAAAAATACTTCCAAAAGGTTGAAGTGCCATATCTTTAAAAGCCCTTGTTGGACCATGATACTGTTCATTTACATATAAATCATCTTTAACTTTTACAACAGGACTTGGATTTAAAGGATTATCAAAATTATCATATAAATCAAGTGCTTTTTGTATTTCACTATCATCAATATCTATTTCAAAAGCTTTTAAAATATCAAATGCAAGCTCTTTATAGCTTTTGTTTAAGTGATTTTCAATAAAATTTTTATCTAATTTTGGTAAATCTTTTGGTACATAAAGTCCACCAAAAGAGCTACTTGGATTTAAAATAGCTTCACTAAAACTAACTTCTAGTGGTTTTACTCCATCATTTCCTCTAGTCTCTATAAAATTCATTACTCTATTCCTTTTAATTATCTAACAATTTTTTAATATCTACGCCATTATTTGGATTATCAACTCTAATAAACTGTGTTCCTATTCCATCATTTGTAAATAGCTCTAATAATATTGAGTGTTCAACTCTACCATCTATAATATGTGCTTTATTTACACCATTATGAATAGCCTCTATACATGAATCAACCTTTGGAATCATTCCACCTGCAATTGTTCCATCTTTTTTAAATATCTCAACACTTTGTTTATCTAAAGTTTGTATTAGCTCACCACTTTTATTTAAAACACCAATAGTATCTGTTAAAAATATTACTTTTTGAGCTTTAACTGCCATTGCAATTTTACAAGCAGCTACATCTGCATTTATATTATATCCAGGGTGATTTGGCTCATCACTATTTGCTATTGGAGCAATTACTGGAATAAATCCTTCGTTCATTAGTTTGAAAAGCATTTCACCATTAACTGAAGTTATATCTCCAGTGTATCCTAAAGCTCCATTATCTTTTGCAACAGCACTAATAAGATTTGAATCTTTTCCAGATATTCCAATTGCTTTTGCACCGTGATAGTTTAATAGCGAAGAGATATTTTTATTTATCTCTCCACTTAAAACCATCTCAACAACTCTCATGCTATCTTTACAAGTAACTCTATATCCATCTTTAAAAGATGATGGAATTTCAAGTTTTGTTAAAAGCTCTGTAATTCTTGCTCCTCCACCGTGAACAACAATAGGTTTTATTCCTAAAAGTGTCAATAAAACAATATCTTGTGCAAATTTATCTTTTAAATCATCACTTGTTTGTGCACTTCCACCATATTTAATTACAACAACTTTTCCATAAAATTTTTTAAAGTATGGAATAGCATCAATTAGAGTTTGAACTTTTTGATTTGCTTGAGCCAATTTTTACTCCTTAGAGATTTTAAAGCTTTGATTATATCTTAAAATCGCTTTTAAAAAAGAATTATAGTAAAATCTATTTATGGAAAAATATTTAGCATTAAAAGCAAGTGCAGGAAGTGGAAAAACTTTTGCACTAACTGTTCGATACATTACACTACTTTTATTGGGTGCAAAACCAAATGAGATTTTAACTTTGACTTTTACAAATAAAGCTGCATCTGAAATGAGTCAAAGAGTTTTAAATACTTTGCAAACTTTAGGAGATGACAAATCTTATTTAGGTGAGATTTCAAGAGTTTCAAACTTGAGTGAAGATGAGATTTTAAGTAAAAAAAAGAGTCTATTAAATCTATTTTCAAACTCTAGTTTAAGTATATATACAATTGATAAATTTGTAAATAAGATTTTAAAAGAGTTTGGTGGTTATGCTGGAGTTAGTGATGATTTTGAGATTTTAAGTGATGATGAGGAGCTTTTAGGTTATCACTTTTTAAACTCTTTAGATGAGAGTAGTTTTGAAGATTTGGTTGATTTTTCACTATATGAGGGTAAAAAATTTAACTCTTTATTTACTTTGTTTAAAAGCTTAATAGAAAAAAATGAAGAGTTTGATACTTTAGATATTGATGCCTCTTTAATTGATTTATTAAAAGATGAGATTTTAAAATGCTCTTTTAAAATAAAAGAGCATTTTTTAAATTGTAGTGAAGCTAGTAGTAGTGCAATAAAGGCAGTTGATTTTACAAATTTTGAAGAGCTATTTTTAAAAACTTGGATACAAAAAGATAGTTTATTTGATTACTCATATTTTAAAAAGTGTGCAAATGAGACTATAAATAATGAGTTTTTAAATTTAAAAGAGCTTTTTTTTAAATATTATAAAGTAAGAGCTAGTTATAGCTTAAGTAAAATTTTTAAACTTTTTAATAAGTTTAAAGAGTTTAAATTTGAATTTAATAAAAGAAAAAACTACTATGAATTTAACGATATTTCAAATATGGTTTATATGCTTTTAAATTCAAAAATAGATAGAGACTTTTTATATTTTAGACTCGATAGTAACTATAATCACATATTAATAGATGAGTTTCAAGATACATCAATTTTGCAATATAATATATTAAAACCACTAATAGAAGAGATAATTTCAGGAAATAGTGAAAAATTTAAGACATTTTTTTATGTTGGAGATCCAAAACAGAGTATTTATAGATTTAGAGGTGGAAATAAAGAGCTTTTTGATTATGTATTAAAACAAAATAGTCAAATATCTTTAAATAGTTTAAATACAAACTATAGGTCAAACAAAGTTGTAGTTGATTTTGTAAACTCTGTTTTTACAAAATTGGATAACTTTGATTATGAAGTTCAAAATAGTATAAAAGATGGTGGCTTTGTTGAGGTTATTGAAGATGATAGTTTAGAACTTGATGATAAATTTTTAAATATATCAAAAAAGATTGAAGAACTTTTAGATAGTGGAATAAATCAAAGTGATATTGCAATTTTATGTTATACAAATAGTGATGTTTTAAATCTATATTACTATTTAAAAAAGGTTTTACCAAATATAAAAATAAGTACAGATATGAGTTCAAAACTTATAAATGCACAAAATGTAAAAGCAGTAATAAACTTAATAAAATATCTCTATTTTAAAGAGGAGATTTACAAAGAGAATTTTAATGCAATTATTGGGAAAAATATTAATAGCTCTTTGGATACAAATTTTGAATTTAAAGAAAAGAGTGTTGAAGAGATTATTTTTTTCCTAGCAAACTCTTTTGAGTTGTTAGATGATAATGTAGTAAAACTAATGCAAGATACAACTAAATTCAAAAATATAGTTGAATTTATTTATGGAATTGACAAGCTTGAAAGTAGTATTGAAAATAGTGAAAATAGTGGAGTGCAAATATTAACAATCTTTAAATCAAAAGGTTTAGAGTTTCAAACTGTTATTTTACTAGATAGAATAAAAAGAAAAAATCATGATAGAAGTTCATTTTTATTTAGTTATAAAAATATGCAAATAGATAAAGTTTTTTATAAAATTGCTGGTTTAGAGAGTTTTGATAAAGAGTATGAAAAAGCTTTAGAAAAAGAGAAAAGCCTATCTTTGGATGATGAAAAAAATGTTTTATATGTAGCATTAACTAGAGCTAAATCAAATTTAATTGTATTTAAGAAAACAAAATCATCTGTATTTGATATTTTAAATTTAAAATCTTACAAAGATGGAACTTTAGAAAAAAGTAGCGAGAAAAAAGTTGATAAAAGTGTTGAAAAAATAGAGTATTCTGCTTTATTTCTTGGTAAACAAGAGCAAAAAATTAAAGTGGATTTAAATCTAGGAGATGATTATTTAAAAGCAAAATATTTAGGATTGGCAACTCACTACACTTTAGAGATGATGAATGATTTTACAAAAGATGATTTAGATTACTCATTACAACTATCAAAAAGTAGATATTTAAGTTACTTATCTATTGAAGATTTTAAAATTATTGAAAAAAGAGTTGAGCTTTTAATACAAAATAGTCAATTTTTGAACTTAGTAAATAACTCTTTAAAAGTTCACGAACAATCTTTAATGTACAAAAATGAGTTAAAAATAGTAGATTTATTATTATATAAAGATGGTTTTTACACAATTATAGATTATAAAACTACAAGTGATATTTTATCAAGTCATAAAATACAAGTAAACTATTATAAAAAGGCTATTAGTGATATTTTTAAAACAGAAAATGTAAAAGCTTATTTAGTATATTTAAAAGAGAGTGGTATAGATTTAATAGAGGTTTAATTGCATAAAAAAAGGTAAGATAGAAACTATCTTACCTTTTTTGTAGACTAAGAAAAAATTCTTAGTGCTCTTCTTCCATCATAATAGATCCAGCTATATAAACATAAGTTAGGATACTAAAAATAAATGCTTGTAAAACACCCATTATTGTTAAAAGGAAGAAACCAGAGATTGGCACTATCCATGGAGTAAGCATTAATAGAACCATTAAGAACATATCATCTCCTCTTACAGAACCAAATAACCTGAAAGATAGAGAAACAATTCTTGAGAAGTGAGAAATAATCTCAATTGGGAACATTAAAGGAGCTAATATTGGCATAGGTCCCATAAAGTGTTTAAAATAGTTTACAAAACCATTTTTCTTAATCCCCAAATAGTTGTAATAAACAAAAACAATTAAAGCCAAAGCAGCTGTAAAGTTAATGTTACTTGTAGGAGCTTCAAATCCTGGGATTACTCCAATCATATTACTAACAAAGATGATTAATGCTAAAGAACCAATTAGTGGCATATAAATTCTTGCATTTTTATCTCCCATAGAGTCTCTACCCATAGCAACAATACCACCAACAAATGCTTCCATAACATTTTGACTACCAGTTGGAACTAATTGAAGTTTTCTAGTAGCAAATCTTGAAACTCCAAATACAATTAGAATAACTAAAACAAAGTGAGATAAAATTATCCACACTTGGTCGTGTCCACCGATAGAACCTAAAAATGTAAACAGTCTTCCTTCCATTTTTTTCCTTTTTTCTTTTCTACAATTACTAAATTATGCGAGGATTATAATATTTGTTTTCTAAAATCTTTATAAATATAAAAAATTAATCTAAATTTGTTTAAATCTAAATCCCTCTTGTTTCAATTTTTCACTTATTTGCTCTTGATGCTCTTTTCCTTTTGTCTCTAAGGCAATTGTTACATGTGCTTCACCAAACTCTAATTTTAAAGAGTTTCTATCAAAATCAATTTGAACTATATTTGCAGAACATTTTGTAAATAGTTCTGTTAGTTTCATTAAAGCACCTGGTTTGTCCATAAGTGTAACAATTAGATTCATTTTTCTATGAGATTTTATTAAACCTTTTTCAATGATTAGTGAAAGCATTGTAACATCAATATTTCCACCACTAACAACTGCACAAACTTTTTTTCCAGCTATATCAACTTTATCATGCATAATTGCTGCAACACTAACAGCTCCTGCACCTTCAACCATCAATTTATGTTTTTCAAGTAAAAATAAAATTGCATTTGCAGTCTCATTATCACTAACTTCAATTATCTCATCAACATACTCCAATATAATATCAAGAAGTTTTGGAGTTACATCTCTTACGGCAATTCCATCAGCAATTGTTCTAACACTACTTGAATCAATTGGCATTCTAGCTTCAAAAGACTCTTTCATTCCTTTTGCACCGCTTGCAACAACTCCTGTTATTTTTATATTTGGATTTATACTTTTTGCTGCAATTGCAATACCAGAAATCAATCCACCACCACCAATTGGTACAATAATTTGATCAATATTTTCTATTGATTCTAAAATCTCTAAGGCAATAGTTCCTTGACCAGCAATTACTTCATCATCAGCAAATGGATGAACAAACTCTTTGTTATTATCTTTTGCAAATTTTATAGCACTTGCATACGCCTCATCAAAATTCTCACCTGTTAAAACAACATTTGCTCCATAAGATTTAACTCCTATCACTTTTGTAAGAGGTGTTGCTTCTGGCATAAAAATAGTTGCAACACAACCAAAATATTGAGCTGCAAAAGCTAATCCTTGAGCATGATTTCCAGCGCTTGCAGCTACAACACCAGCTTCTCTTTTTGCACTATCAAGCATTGCAACTTTGTTAAATGCACCTCTTAATTTAAAGCTTCCAGTAATTTGAAGGTTATCCTCTTTTAAATATATTTGAGCACTTTTTTCTTTGCTTAAAATTGGAGCTTTCATAAGTGGTGTTTTTGATATTGTATTTTCTAGCCTTTTTTTGGCATCTTTTATATCGTTTAGTGTAATCATTTGGCATCTTTTTTTAAAATTTTGTGCAAATTCTAACGAAATTTGATTAAAGAGTAGTTTTTACATAGATAGTATTATTTAAAATATATATAAAAATAGAGTCAAATCGACTCTATTTTTTATTTTTTAACTATTTTTTACAATCTTTACAGCTTCAACCATATTTTTAAGACTCTCTTTAACTTCTGGCCATTTTCGAGTTTTTAATCCACAATCTGGATTTATCCATAATTGCTCTTTTGGTAAAACTTCAATTAATGCTTTAATTTGATTTACCATCTCTTGCACACTTGGAACTCTAGGACTGTGAATATCATAAATTCCAGGTCCAATTTCTTGTTTATAGTTTACATCTTTAAAGATTTTTAAAAGTCTATTTCCACTACGTGCAGTTTCAATAGAGATAACATCAGCATCCATAGCTTCAATAGTTTTTATAATATCATTAAATTCACTATAACACATGTGAGTGTGAATTTGAGTATTAGCTTTTGCGCTACTTACACTTAAACGGAAGTTTTCAACTGCCCAATTTTCATAAGCTTTTATATTTTCAGCTCTTAAAGGATAACCCTCTTTAAATGCAGCTTCATCAACTTGAATCATCTTAATTCCAGCATTTTGTAAATCATCTACTTCTTTATTAATACAAAGTGCAATTTGTTTTGTTACTTCATTTCTTGGAATATCATCTCTTACAAATGACCAATTTAAAATTGTAACAGGTCCTGTCAACATCCCTTTCATAACTTTTTTTGTTTTACTTTGAGCATATTTTATCCAAAGAACTGTCATAGCATTTGGTCTTGAAACATCTCCAAAAATAACAGGTGGTTTTACACATCTACTTCCATATGATTGAACCCAAGCATTTTGTGTAAATGCAAAACCTTCCAATAATTGTCCAAAATATTCAACCATGTCATTTCTTTCAGGCTCACCATGAACTAGTACATCCAAACCAATCTCTTCTTGAAACGCTACACAATCATCAATATATTTTTTTATTTGAGTTTCATACTCTTCTTTTGAAATTAAATTTGCTTTATAATTCTTTCTATTCTCTCTAATTTCAGGTGTTTGAGGAAATGATCCAATAGTTGTAGTTGTTAATGCATCATATTTAAAAAACTCTCTTTGAGCTTTTATTCTATCTTCAAATTTATCTTCTCTTTCAAATTTTTTTAGATTTTTAATCTCTTCTTGAATCTTTTGATTATGAATTTTTGTAGATATTTTTCTTTGAATATTATCTTGTCGATTTTTCTCAATATTTGCAATATCTTCAAGTGATAGTTTTGAGCCAAAAAACTGTTTTGAAACAAGGTTTAACTCTTTTAATTTTTCATTTGCAAATGCTAACCACGATTTAATCTCTTTATCTAAATTATCTTCATAACTTAATGTAAAAGGTACATGTAAAAGTGAACAAGAAGTTCCAACTATAATATTATCTTTTGAAACTACATTTGAGATTCTGTTTAAAAGATTTAATTTATCTTCAAAATTACTCTTCCAAATGTTTCTACCATCAATAACTCCAGCAATTAAAACTTTATTTGAATTTTTAATAAATTCTAAACTATCTAAATTTTTAACTCCATGAATAAAATCAAGTCCTAAAGCCCAAATAGGAGTGTTTACTAAAATTTTTGTAGCTTCATTTGAGTGCTCAAAATAAGTAGTTACAACGATTTTTATATTTTTTGAAACATTTGAGAGCTCATCATAAACTGGTTTTAAAAGTGATAAAACTTTTGGTTCTAAATCTTTTACAAACAAAGGCTCATCAAATTGAACAACAACTTCACTGTTTAATTTTGAAATCTCTTCTAAAAGCTCTTTATAAACTTTTACAACACTAGAAATATGTGCAAATAGATCACTATTATCGACACTTTTTGATAATCCTAAATAAGTAATTGCACCAATTAAATTTATTTTTGTATTAATTCCAAGCTCAAGTGCCTCTTTATACTCCTCTATAACTTTTTTAGAGTTTAGTTTGAATGTTGTATCTTTAGAAATTTCTGGAACAATGTAGTGATAGTTTGTATTAAACCACTTTGTCATTTCCATTGCTACACAATCTTGATTTCCTCTAGCCATTGCAAAATATAACTCTTCATCTTTTAGGTGTTGAAATCTTTTTGGAATTGCTCCTAATAAAATAGAACTATCTAACATATTATCATATAGTGAAAAATCATTTGAAGCTATAAAATCTATTTTTGCCTCTTTTTGATAAGTCCAGTGTCTTTTTCTCAAATTTTCTGCTACATATTTAACTTCACTAAAATCAACTTTTTTTGCCCAATAATCTTCTAAAACCTTTTTTAGTTCTCTTTTTTCTCCAATTCTTGGGAAACCTATTACATAATTTTTTGACATTATTAATCCTTTTAATAAAAATATTTAATTCTCTACAAAAAATGTAGATAACAAAACTTGATAAATATGAAAAAATAAAAATCTTATTTTAAATCCTCTTACGACAAGAGTTTACACACGATTGGTACCAAAAATCATAGATTTTTACCAATCGGGTAAAATTGTCTTTTTCGGACTTAAAAACGATTTAATATTAATTTTCTAACGATTATTAAAATGATAATTGTGGTGGATGTACGCCAGTTCTTCTAAATGCAAAATATGTTGTATAGTATGGGCATCTAGGGATAAATTGAAAAAGTCTTACAGCAAGTGCTGTCTTTCTTTTAAAAAAGCAATCACAATGACATGGTTTAGAGTTTACTATACTACAAGATAATAAACTCTGTTCAATATCACAGGATAACTCATCCTCTTCATCACTATTTGAAGAGATTTTTAATTTTTCATTTATATTAGTTTTTAGTGCAGTAAATTTTGCATGCAATTTTGATTGTGTTGCATACGCTTGAATTGAAGCTAATGTAAAATATTTTTTTCCAAAGCCTTTAATTTTCAAAAATTTACTCCTTATATTATTAGATGCGAAATCTATACTATTTATACTTAATAATATATAAAAAAATTTATGATAATATTTCAGACAAAAAAATTGATTGGAATTTTATTTTGAAGTTTACTTTTGTTACACTTTTTCCCAATTTGATTGAACCATATTTAAAAGATTCTATTTTAAATAGAGCAGTTGAATCAAATTTTATAAGCTATGAGTTCTATAATCCCAGAGATTTTACAACAAACAAGCACAAAAAAGTTGATGATGCTATGGTTGGTGGAGGAGCGGGAATGCTTCTTTTTTGTCAACCCCTTTTTGATTGCTTAGATGAGATAAAAAGAAAAGATAAAGAGGCATATATTATTTTTCCACTTGCTGCTGCTAAACCTTTTAGGCAAAATGATGCAAAAAGACTTGCAAAGAAAAAAAATATTGTAATGGTTAGTGGAAGATATGAGGGAATTGATGAGAGAGTTATTGAAAAATATGCTAATGAGGTTTTTAGTATCGGAGAGTACATATTAACAGGTGGTGAGCTTCCCTCACTTGTTATGGCAGATGCAATATCTAGAAATGTTCAAGGAGTGCTTGGAAATGAGGCTTCGCTTGAAATTGAGAGTTATGAAAATAATCTTTTAGAAGCTCCATCTTTTACAAAACCAGAAAATTATGAAAATATTAGTGTCGTTAAAGAATTTTTAAAGGGAAACCATAGTAAAATTTGCGACTTAAAATTCCAGATGTCAATTTGTAAGACAAAATATTATAGACCTAGTAAGGAAAAACGATGAAAAACAGATATATAGCAAGCTTTGAAGCAGCACAAATAGCTTCTAAAGAAGTTCCAGCATTTAGAGCAGGAGATACACTAAGACTTGGTGTTGAGATTAAAGAGGGTGAGAAAAAAAGAGTTCAAACTTTCGAAGGTGTAGTAATTGGAAGAAGCGGAAACGGTGTTGATGCTACTTTTACTATTAGAAAACTTGGAGCAAATAATATTGGTGTAGAGAGAATCTTCCCTTTATATTGCGAATCTTTAAAAACTATTGAAGTGTTAAGAAAAGGTGATGTAAGAAGAGCTAAACTTAACTATTTAAGAGCATTAAAAGGTAAAGCTGCAAAAATTAAAGAGCTAAAAAGATAATAATTAAGGCTCTTTGCCTTAATTTCTTCTAAAAATAAACTCTCTAAAAACTTCAAATTTTTTTATTTTTTTAAAAAAGGAAAACTTTGTTATCACAAATAATTAACTTCATTGTAGAAACTGTTGGACAACTTGGTTATGCAGGTATTTTCATAATGATGTTTTTAGAGAGTTCTTTTTTTCCATTTCCATCAGAAGTTGTAATGATACCAGCTGGATATTTAGCCTATAAAGGTGAGATGAATATGTACCTAGTAATTCTTTTTGGAATTTTAGGTTCGCTTGCAGGTGCAATATTTAATTACTATTTTGCTTTAAAGCTCGGAAGAAGATTTTTAATGAGATATGGAAAATATATCTTGATTAGCGAAGATACAATATTAAAAATGGAAGAGTTTTTTAATAAACATGGTCATATCTCAACATTTTTTGGAAGATTAATTCCAGTTGTAAGACAATATATATCTTTACCAGCAGGACTCTCTCGAATGAATCTTTTTGTATTTTCAGTTTTTACAAGTTTAGGTGCTGGAATTTGGGTTGCTATATTAGCATTTTTAGGATATTACTTAGGTGGAAATGAAGAGCTAATAAAAGAGTATTTGCATCAAATTATTATTACTCTTTTAGTCTTAATCGTTGTTTTTAGTTATCTGTATTATAAATTTACAAAAAGAAAAAATAGAAGAAAAATTTAAGTTGTCTATTTTTTATAGACAACTTTTTATAAGTTTAAGCCCTTTTTCAATCTGTTCAAAACTAGAGTGAGTGTAGTTAAATCTTATCTCACTATTTGGAACTTTATCTATGTAAAACTGATTTGCTGGAACATACACAACTTTCTTTTTTAAACACTTTTTAACAAGAGCAAATGTATCAATTTTTTTATCTTCAAATCCACCATACAAAAACATTCCACCTTTTGGTGTTTGGTGCTTAAATTCAGGCATTATAGTTTTTAAAGCTTTTGAGAAAAATTGAGCTTTTGCTTTATAATCATCTCTTATTTCTTGAAGATGTTTTTCATATTTTACTTCATCTTTTAAATACTCAGCTAAAATATATTGTGAAAGACCACAAGAGTGAAGGTCAATACTCTCTTTTATAATAAGAAGAGATTTTATCTTCTCTTCATCTGCTCGTATCCAACCAATTCGTAAGCTTGGAACTAAAGTTTTAGAAAAACTTCCTAATAAAAAAGAGTTATTTGGTAAACTAGCACTTATATATTTACTTTTTTTATCAAAATAAAGCTCACTATATGGGCTATCTTCTATTAAAATTCCATCATATTTTTTTACTATATTACAAACTGCTTCTCTTTTCTCACTACTATATGTTGTAGCACTTGGATTTTGAAAATCTGGAATTAAGTATGTAAGTTTTCTCTTTTTAAAACTTTTCTCAAACTCTTCAATGTTTACTCCATCATCTTCAAGTTTTACACCTTGCATTTTTAAATTATTTAGTCTAAAAATATTCATAGCTCCTAAATATGAAGGCTCTTCGATTGTAATATCTTTGTTTTCAAAAAACTTTGCCAAAATATACATTGCTTGTTGGCTTCCTGTTGTAATTAAGATATTCTCTTTTGTTGTAGGAAAGCCTTCCTTCGTGTATCTTAAAGCAATTTGCTCTCTTAATTCATTTATTCCATTACTTATTGTGTATTGATAAACTTTTGGATTTTCTATTGCTTTTAAAGTTGCTTCTTTTAAATCTTGCGTTGGAAATAGATTTTCACTTGGAAGTCCACCTGCAAATGAGATAGTCTCTTCATCTATTGCTTCAAGTATCTCTCTAATAAATGATCTTTTCATAAAATCTCCTTTTAAATGGTTTGCAATTTAAAAAGAAACCATTAATATTTTTAAAATTTTACATCAATAAAAATATTAATACTTTACAAAAAATGCTTTTATAATTATCAATTATTGCTAAAAACATATACATTTATTGATATAATACTTTATGAAAAAATCTACTTATGAAAAAAGAGCAAAAATTGCAAATGATGTAATGAACTATATTTATAAATATATTGATACAAATATAAATATAGATGATTTAAGTTTACAATTAAATATTAGTAAATTTCATCTTCACAGAGTCTTCAAAGAGGAGTTTGGAAAAAATATTTATGAAAGCATTAAGTCAATACGACTTGAAAAAGCTGCAAACCTATTAATTACAAATAAGTTTTCAACAATCACTAATATTTCAAATATGACTGGATATAGTTCACAAACATCTTTTTTAAGAGCCTTTAAACAAAGGTTTTCTATGACACCAAAAGAGTGGAAAAATGGTGGTTATAAAGAGTATTCAAATAAAATAATTGAGAAAATATCAATTAGCAATGATTTAGATTTTTCAAATATTGAGCCAACAATTGTTAAAATGCCACAGATGAGAGGATATTATATTAGGCATAAAGGTTATGATAAATCTATTAAAAAAACATGGGCAAAGCTTCAAACTTGGATTTATACAAATGATATAAAATCTTATAAACAGATGGCACTGCATCATGATAATCCAATTATTACACCACTTGAAGATTGCCAATATATTGCAATTGCAGTTTTGGATGAAAATGAAGAGTTAAAAGATTTATCCCTTCCAACTTTGGATATTCCAAAGGGAATTTATGCAAAGTTTAGTTTAAGTGGAAAGTATGGAGATGTAATAAAACTAATACAGTGGGTTTATCATGTTTGGTTAATAGATAGTGGTTATGAAACAACAACAAATCCATCTTATACGATTTATGAGAAGAATCATTTTTTAAGTTTAGATGGTGAGTTTATTTTGGATTTTTATCTTCCAATAAAATATGTTTAAAGTATAAGGAAATTATTATGAAAAGTAGTATTGAATATATAGCAAATTTTAAAACAAGTCTTGACCCATACAATGGAATTACAATTTTAAGTGAAGATTTGCCAAAAGATATTTTGGAATTTGAACAGAATTTAAAAGATTTAATACAAAATGTAAAAGATAATAAAAATTTAATTTGGATCTATATAGATATAAAAAAATCAGATTTTATCCCAATTGCTACAAAGTTTGGTTTTACTTTTCACTCTTGCAATAGTGATTATATATTACTTGTGAAAGTTTTAAAAGAGAATGCAATAGTTCCAAATTTGGCAAATCATACTTTAGGAGTAGGTGCTGTTGTAATAAATAGTAAAAATGAGATTTTACTAATTAAAGAGATAATTAGAAATGAGTATTATAAGCTTCCAGGTGGACATATTGATGATGCTGAAATGATTTCTCAAGCTTTGAGTCGAGAAGTTTTTGAAGAGACTGGTGTTGTTGTAGATTTTCTTAGAATTGTATCTATAGGACATTTTTATCCACATCAATTTCATAAATCAAATCTATATGTTTTATGTCTTGCAAAGCCAAAAAGTTTAAAAATAGATGTAAAAGATAAAGAGGAGATTAGTGAAGCTATATGGCTAGATTTAGATGAAATGTTTATGAGAAGTGATATTCATGATTACACAAAAACTATTGTAAAATCAGCATTGAGTGGTCAAGGATTATATAAAAGTGAAGATGAAATTTTATCTCATTTGAAAAATCAGTTTGAGTTGTTTTTTGTAAAAGAAAGCAAAAACTAAATATAATAGACACTTTAAAAATTAAAGGATAGAAATATGAAACATATTATAAGTACAACAAAAGCTCCAAGTGCAATTGGACCATATAATCAAGCAGTTAATTTTGGAGAGTTGATTTTTACATCGGGACAAATAGCATTAAATCCAACTACAATGGAAGTTGTAAGTGGTGGAATAAAAGAGCAAACAAGACAAGTTATGGAGAATTTAAAAGCTATTTTACAAGAGGCTGGAAGCTCTTTTGATAATGTTATTAAAACAACTTGTTTTTTATCAGATATGGATAATTTTGTTGCTTTCAACGAAGTTTATGGAGAGTATTTTCAAGTTTTATCAGCACCAGCTAGAAGTACAGTTGCCGTAAAAACATTACCAAAAAATGTTTTAGTTGAAGTAGAAGTAATAGCTTTTAAAAACTAAATATGTTTTTAGGAAAATGTCCATATTGTGATGATGGACAAATAGAGATTAGAAAAAAAGAGGTAAGAGGCAAAAAAGTAGAGCTTTATGCTTGTTCAAACGCCTCTTGGATTACCGAAGATGGAGAGTTTTTTGAACTCTCAAGCTCTTCAAAGTGTTCGTTTAGAATTTGGCAAAATGCCTTAAGTAGATATGGACACTATTTAAAACATAGTGAAATAAGAGCTTTATTAAACAATGAAGAGCTTGAATTAAAATTTAAAACTCAAAAAAGATTTGGACAAAAAGAGAGAAAGGATTACTTTAAAAAAGTAATCCTTCACCCTGAATATGGTGTTCAAATACTATTTGATGAGTAAAATTTATAAAAAAAACATAAGTTTTGCAATCACAACAATAGCAATTGAGAGAAGCAAAGCATAAGCGTGAAAATGTTTCATAAACGAAACTGGTTCAATTTTTGCTAGTTTACAAAAAATTGTATAAACTACTCCCAAAATTATTAGTAAAACAAAAAAGAGTTTTATCCATAAAAGTATTTGTAAAGAGCTATTAAAATACCCAACTTCTTTATTAATATAGTTTGTAAACATATATATACCACTTGATATTAGTATAATTACAACTAAGGGATAGATTATAATTCCACGACCAACAATAGCACTTATCATGTTATCATAAGCCTCTTGACCAAACTTTTTTTTAACTGCTGGAAATATAAATATATCTGCAAAAATAAAACCTACAAAAATTATTGCACATAATAGATGAACTGTTTGGACTAATAGATACTCCATAAATATCCTTTTTTAATAGAATTATAATTAATAAAAAAGGTATTTATCTTAACAAAAATCAATTCATTTTAAACTCAAAGATACTCTTTGTTTCTCTAAATCTACAGCTATTACTTTTAAATTTTCTAAATTTTGATTTATACTTAAAACATCACTTGGATGAGATACTCTTTTTTGGCTAATTTGTGAGATATGAAGTAGGGCATCATTTTTTATTCCAATATCTACAAATGCTCCAAAATCTGTAATATTTCTTACAACTCCGCTTAAAATAAATCCCTCTTTTAAATCATTTATATCTAAAATATCATTTGAAAATTTAACACTACTAAACTCAAATCTTACATCAAGACCTGGATTTAAGAGCTCTTTTATAATATCTTTTAACTTTATAGTTGAAATATTTAAGCTTTTTGCAATATCTTCAAACTCTTTTATATCATTGATATCATAATTTTTTTGAAGTTTTAAAGCAATTTCGTAATCTTCTGGATGAATAGAGGTATTATCTAAAATTGATAAGCCATCTTTTATTCTTAAAAATCCAACACACTGTTCATAAACTTTTGCTCCAACACCTTTTACATTTAATAGCTCTTTTTTAGAGCTAAATTTTTTGATTTTTTCTCTATGTTCAATAATATTTAAAGCCAATTTTTCACTAATTCCAGATACAAAAGAGAGTAGTTTGTATGAAGCAGAGTTTAAATCAACTCCAACTTTATTTACTAAATCAATAGTAATATTTTCAAGTTTTTTCTCTAACTCTTTTTGATTTACATCGTGTTGGTATTGACCAATTCCAAGAGATTTTGGATCAATTTTTACCAATGCTGCCATTGGATCTCTTAATCTTTGAGCAATAGATATGGCACCTTTAATTGTTACATCAAGGTTTGGATACTCCAAAGATGCAATTTTTGAAGCTGAATAAACACTAGCTCCAATCTCACTTACAACTGCATAATTAACATCTAATCTATTCTCTTTTATTAGCTTATCAATAAAAGTTGCCGTCTCTTTACTTGCTGTTCCATTTCCAATAGCTATGCTTGTGATTTTATATCTATTGATTAAATCTAAAACTATTTTTGATGAGTTTATTAAATCCTCTTTTGGTTTTGTTGGATAAATAACACTACTATCTAAAAATTGACCATCTTCGTTTATAACTGCTAATTTACATCCACTTTTATATCCAGGATCAACTCCCAGAATTACTTGATTTAGAAGAGGTGCAGTTAGAAGTAGCTCTTTTAGATTTTTCCCAAAAAGCTCGATAGCCTCTTTGCTTGCTTTTTCTTTTAAATTTGTTATTGCTTCTCTTTTTAATGTTGGAAGAAGTAACCTTTTTAGTCCATCTTTAAAACCTTCAAATACTAACTCTTTTGAATCTTGTGCATCTGGTTTTATTTTATACTTTTTTATATTTTCTAAAATATAGTTCTCATCTATTTCAACTTTTATATTTAGTTGTTTTTCGTTTACAGCTCTTAAAATTGCTAAAACTCTATGAGGTTTTATATATTTTATTTTTTCACTTGTATTTGCAAAAGAGGCATAAAGACCATTTTTATCAAACTCTTTTGCAGCAGTTACTTCTAGAATTCCCCAATTGTTTATTAAATTTCTAACAATATCTTTAGATCTAAAATCATCAGCATATCTTTGGGCAATTATATCTTTTGCACCACTTATAGCATCTTGAGTAGTTTTTATATTTTTGTTTAAAAACTGTTTTGCTTTTTGTTCACACTCAAGTTTGCTATATCTCATACTTTGAATTATATTTGCTAATGGTTCAAGACCATTTTCAATAGCATTTGAAGTTCTTGATGATTTTTTATCTTTAAATGGTGAGTAAATATCTTCTAAAGCTTGTAAGCTTGTAGCTTCATCTAAACTTTTTTCTATATTTTCATTTAAAAAATTTCTCTCTTTTAAGAGATTTTTTATATCCTCTTTTTTATTTAAGAGTTTTTTTGAGTATTCAAAAATCTCTTCAAAATCTCTAAGCTGTTCATCTGTTGCACTATTTGTAAACTCTTTTCTATATCTTGCGATAAAGGGAATTGTACACCCCTCATCCAAAAGTTTTATTATATTTTCAATAATATTTTTACTAAGTAGCGTCTTTTTTTCTAAAATATCTATTAAATTAATCTTCGTCAAAACTTCCCTTAGAGCTAGGAGAGTAGCTATCATCAGCATAATCGTAGTTATCATAGTCATCATAATCAACTGTAAATATTTTTGGGTAACCAAGTTTTACAAGTTCTTTATCAATATTCTCTTCGCTTAATCTATTTTTTACTCTATTCATAATAAGTTCAATGTCCTCTTCTTTTACATCGTTTGCTCTTAATTCATAAATAATAGCTAAATTCATTTTTTCCTTCTTGTTTAAATATTTTTAGTTTTTATGTAAAAACTGCTTAAAATAAAAATGATAGATTTAACAGACAAAATATTTGCTGTTTCATCAACAGTATGGTAACCAGTTGTGGGTATTTGCAAAGTTGTACCCTGAATCTTTTTATTAGACTCCATAATAATTCTTCCTAGTTCTGTACTTCCAATACTAATTGGTTTTAATCCCTCTTGAACTCTTTTTTTATTCTTTTCAGTTATAAATTTATCTTTACAAGAAAATGTTATTTTATTTTTTTTGCAAAACTTTTTTATCTCATCTAAAAGTGGTGATTTAAATCTTGCATTTACATCTTTGTTTCTTAATACAACCATTTGTTTATCGGCTTCTTGTCTTGATTCATAAGGACTTGTATCCAAAACAATTAATTTATCAGTTGATACTTTATTCTTTTTAAACCACTCATTTATATATCTCCAACTCTTCCCAGCCTCCTCTTGAGCTGTAAAAAAAGCTGTGCCTTCATAACCATTTTGATATAAAAAAAGAATAATTGCAGCACTAATAACATTATCAAGTTGAGCTGAGATTAGATTGCCATCTTGTTTTAGTTTATCTATAAATGCAATTGGAGTTCCTGGAAGAAGGTGTGAAAGTCCCTCTATTTCGAAGATTAAGTTGTTTATCTCCTCTTTTAAAAAGGCATCTTTTATTTTACCAGTTCCTAAATATGAACCACTAAAAGGATCATATGCGTGAACACCTTGATTTATATATCGTTTTGAGATTTGTTGAAAAGTTTGTTCAGAAAGAGAGTTTCCTCTTAAGTCAGATCGATTTTTTGCCAAAAAAGCTGCAAATTGAAACTCATTTGGACCTGTACAAATAACCCCGTGCCTATCAATATGAGCGCTTAAAAATCCATTTTCTGGCTCTTTACCAATAGCTACTAAAAGACCATCATAGTGCTCTGTTTTAACACCAAGTTCATCAAGTTCTCTTTTTAAATATAGTAAAAATGAGTGCTCAGCACCTGTAACAGAAGGAACACGAATAAGTTGTTTTAGTAAATCTAAAAATAGATTAAAATTTTTTTGCTCATTTAAAAATGAAGCATTCAAGGGTATCTCCTAGAAATTTTTAGAATAGATAAAACTACTCTATGGGTGGAATTATAGACTAAAAAATTAGTTTTTATCCTAAAAATTTGCTTAAATATTTTTTGAATAGAATTGTTTATTAAATTAATCAAGATTATATTAATCTATATTTAAAGTATGATTGATATACTTTCATAATTTTAATTTTAAATTAGGAATATTAAATGGCAGAGTTATCAGAACTTGAGAAGTTAAAAGCATCAAGAAATCCTCTTAGAGTAATAGATGATTTATATAAAGAGGCACTTGAAGGAATCCCTTTAAAAGATGAATATATTGGTTTACTTAAATGGTATGGAATGTATCCTCATGTAAACAAAGATGGATTAGAAGATAAAAAATATTTTATGAAAAGAATAAAATTAGTTGATGCTAGAATGAATTTAGAGCAACTAAGAGTTATGAGTGAAATTGGGGTAAAGTATGCAAAAGGTTTAGTAGATTTTACAACAAGACAAAATGTACAGTTTCATTATATAGAGATTAAAGATATACCAGCTATTTTTGATATGTTGGGTGAGGTAAATTTAACTTCAAGAATGGCATCAGGTGATGGACCAAGACCTATTATGACTTGTCCTGTTAGTGGAATTGATGAGGGTGAGATTTATGATGTTCAAGATTTATTAAAAGAGGTTGATAGCTATTTTGATAAAAATGACGATAGATTTTGTAACTTTCCAAGAAAGTATAAAATAGGAATTAGTGGTTGTAAATGTCATTGTGCTGCTCATGAGATTCAAGATGCTGCTTTTACAGCTATTAAGACAAAAGATGGTGAAGTTGTTTTTGATTTAACTATTGGTGGTGGATTATCAAAATCTAAACAAATAGCAACTAGAGCAAATAAGTATGTTAAACCAAATCAAGTTTTAGATGTTGCTGTTGCTTGTGCAGAGATTTTTAGAGATCATGGAAATAGAGATAATAGAAATAAAGCAAGAGTTAGACATCTTTTAAATGATTGGGGAATAGAGAAGTTTGTTGAAGAGATTGAGAAAGTAATCGGATATAAACTTCAAGATGGTTTAGAGGCTCCAATTGTTGCATCTTATGAAAATAGAAACCATTTTGGAATAAACAAACAGAAGCAAAATGGACTTTCATATGTAGGTTTTGCAACAAACTCAGGAAGAGTTGCAGGTGATGATTTTGTAAAATTCTATGAGATTTGTAAAAAATATAGTGCTGGTGGAGTTGCATTAACTGGAACTCAAAACTTTATAGTTTATGATGTAAAAGATGATGTAGTTCAAGCTTTAGCAGATGAGTTTCAAGCTTTAGGATATCCATATAAACCAAATCCATTTAGAGCAAGATTACAATCATGTACAGGAAAAGAGTTCTGTAAATTTGGAATAACAGAAACTAAAGAGTATGCAAAAAAAGTTGTGCTTGAGTTGGAACAAAAATTCCCAGATTTTGTTGAAGATTTAACTATTGCAATTGCTGGTTGTGGAAATACATGCTCTCATCCACAAATTGCTGATATTGGTTTTGTTGGTTGTATGATGAGACACGAAGGTGAGAGAATTGAAGGTTATGAAGTTTTATTAGGTGGAAATTTAGAAGGAACAACTAAAAGTAGAATAGCAAGAAAAGTTGGTGTTAAAATTCCAGCAACACAAGTTGTTGATTATGTAGGACAATTAATAAATGATTACAAACAAAATAGTCTTGGACAAAAAAGATTCAAAGATTATTTAGCAATTTTAGAACCAGTAGGAAGTGTAGAAGAGGCTGAATAAGCCTCTTTTAATCAATATTTTCATTAATAGCTTTGTGATAGTATCTATTTAGATCAAATAATCCAAACTCAATTGGATTTGATTTTTCAAACTCTTTTGTAAACCAATCGTAGTGTTCCCAAAAACTTGGATTTGCTCTATTTATTGCAAATCTTGATATGTTTTTTACACACTCAGTGCTATTTTTAAAATTTTTTAAAGAGTTAAAGAAACTTGGAATATCATCTTGATTTATTATAAAAAACATATTTGGATAGGCACTTACAAATCCTTCAACAAAATCTATATCATCTTTTGAAGGATCTAATCTTGACTCCTCTTTAAACATCAAAGCTACATTATCATGCCATCTATTTATAACCATAGAGTAAACTAAATTTGAACCATCATTTAGTTTTATTCTAATTAAAGTTGCATTTGTGTCAGAACCTGTAAAATATTTTGTAAAATTTTGACTATTTGGTAGAGATAGAGCTTTAAATCCCTCTTCAATCTCTTTTTTGTTTTTATAACTACTTCTTATTTCACTTGGAGTATATTTTTCATAAGTATAGTTTATAGAATCTATTGGAGTATTTGTATATGTTAAAATTTTAGAAATTAACTCTTTTTTGTAATCTTTAGTATAAAAATCAATAGCTGTCTCATTTTGTGATGGAAGATAAGTTGTAAGATATTGAGCCAACCAACCTAAATACCAAGAGTTAAAATATCCATCTCTTGTTGCTTTTGGTAAAAACTCTAAAAACATACTCTCACCTTCAACTCTTAATCTATCCATATGAGTTCTTACAAGAAGTTGATGTGCTGTATTTCCATAAACATCAAAACCAGCAACCAAAGAGTAATAAATTCTCTCTAAAAGTGGGAAGTCTATAACCCACATATTTTTTGGAGTATTTCCTAAAGCACCTTTGTGAAGTGATGCTGTATCAAAGTGTCTATAAACTGTTAAAATAGAGTCATCTTTTTTACTCTTTCTTAAATACTCTAGTTTTAATCCATCTTTGTAGTGTTTATTATAAACTTCATTTTTATTTTTAAAATATGCTAAAACTTCATCTTTGTGCCCTAAATTTTTGAATGTTGAATATAAAGAAGGATCTTCTCCTAGTTGATTTGGAATCTCTAAGTTTTTTAAATTTTGCTCTAAGAACTCTTTATCTACTACACTTAAATCATATTTTGGATCCATAAATGCAACCCAAAAATGGTCTTGAATAACATTGAGTGCAATTTGACCTTTACAAACAGGACCTTTAATAAATGTATTTACAAAAAAATATACATCTTCTAATAAAAATTGATATCTACTTTTTGCAGGAATTTGTTTAAATACCTCAAGTGCATTTGGTGCTTTAGTTTTATCAAAACTTGGCATATATGGTTTTTCATTCCATTTTGCTTTTATAAATAAATTATTAAAAAGTGCTAATTTTTTATCATCAATTTTATATGGCATATGAGTTTTATGAACTCTTGTTTGCTCACTAATTCTAACTCTATAATAGTATGGTTCATCTATTTTATCGTAAGGAAATGTTGTAGGAATAATTTCAGGTTCAAAAGGAGATGCAGTTTTTGAACGAATTAACTCAAAAAAATTACCACTTTTCTCTTCAAAATAGATATCTGCTAAAAATAGATGTTCATAGATATATCTAGCGGTTACTCGATGTTTTATTGAAGAGTTGTTTAAAAAATCTTCAAGCTTTTTTATCTGCTTTTTTTCAAAATTTGTTATAGATACTTTTGTATCATCAATTGCATTCTCATCAAGCCAAGTCATTATTAGGTTATACTCATCTTTACTAATGGCTGGAAAACCATAAGGCATAGCTTTGTGTGGATTTTTTTCAAAATACTCTTCAAGCTCATCTTGATTTTGAGAGCAAGTTAATTTATCTGTTTCAGGAGAGTAGTTACCAACAATTTGTGGATTTAACTCTTTTTGAAATAAAAATTGCATCATAATTGATTCATTATTATCTAAATCTTTATCTAAAACAGATGTGAAACCTTTTTCTCTCCACTCATTTGTATCTTTTGCATCAACATATAATCTTGTAGGAGAACTCGCATTTATTCTAGTATCATAAACTAAAGCTTTTGTAACTCCTCTATCAAGTCCTACAAAACTCTCCATTTTTAATTGACAAGGTGAGTTGTAGCATGAGTGACAAGATACACAACGACTATCAAAAATTGGTTTTATATCTTTTGTATATGATATTTTTTTATCAACTCTATCAAAAACAACAGGATCTAAAGGTTTTGAAGAACAACCAAAAAATAAAAATGTAAATAAAATTATAAATGTAAATTGTAGTTTCAATTATTAACTCCATAATAAAATATTATGATTATACTCAATTTTGTTTAAAGAGCTTTTTGCTAATATTCCAAACTAAAACCAAAGGAAAAAAATGCAACACCTAATAAGAACTTCCGACTTCACTAAAGACGAAATCTTGGCTATTTTTGAAGATGCTAGAGCATTTAAAGAGGGAAAGCTTAGTAAAGTTTTAGAAGGCAAAATTATTGTAACACTATTTTTTGAAAACTCTACAAGAACAAGAACATCTTTTGAAATTGCTGCAAAAAGGCTTGGAGCTGAGGTTGTAAATTTAGATGTTGGAACTTCATCTCAAAAAAAAGGTGAAACTATGTACGATACAGTTTCAAACTTAAATGCGATGAATCCAGATGCAATAGTAATAAGACACAGTGTTCATGGACTTCCAGAGAGCTTAATAGGGTATGTAGATTGTCCTATTATCAATGCAGGAGATGGAAGACACTCACACCCAACTCAAGCTTTTTTAGACCTTTTTACAATTAATGAATATTTTGGTGGAGAAACTGAAGGTAAAAAAATAGCAATTGTGGGAGATGTTAGAAATTCAAGAGTTGCTGGAAGTAATAGAAGATTACTTCCTAGATTTGGAATAGATGTAAATTTAGTAGCTCCTGATTGTTTTAAATATGAAGGAGATGAGTTTAAACAGTTTAATACAATTCAAGAAGTAATAGATGATATGGATATTGTTATGAGTTTAAGAAGTCAACTTGAACGTCACAATATAACATACTTTGAGTCACTTCAAGAGTATGCAAAAGATTTTTGTATTACAAGTGAGTTGATGAATAGAAAAGAGTTTTTACTTCTTCATCCAGGTCCTGTTAATAGAAATATTGATATTACAGATGATGTTTTAAAGCACCCAAGATGTAAAGTTTTAGAGCAAGTTACAAATGGAGTTGCAATAAGAGCTTCTATTTTGAAAAAACTAATTTTAAAATCTTAAGTGAAAATAGAAAAAATTAAAAAAAAACTAAATCTTTATGGCTCTTGTAAAGAGCCATTTCTTTTTTTGATATCTTATGATTTAAAAAAACTTCATATTGAAAAATTAGATAAAAAATCAAAAAAAATTAGATATAAAATCTCTTCAAAAATTAAAAATCAAAAAAATAGTAAAAAATATTTTTTTAAAAAATATCCAATAGATTTTGAGAGTTATAATAAGAAATTTAAAACTATTCAAGAGCAAATAAGAGCTGGAAATACATATCTTGCAAATCTAAGTTCTCAAACAAAAATAGATACAAATTTAAGTTTAAATCATATTTATAAAACTTCAAATTCACTTTTAAAATTAAGAGTCAAACTAAAAAAAATAAATTTTGTCTGCTTTAGTCCTGAAAAGTTTATAGAAATAGTTGATGATAAAATCTATACTTATCCTATGAAAGGAACTATTGATAAATCTATAAAAGATTCAAAAGAGCTTCTTTTAAATAGTACAAAAGAGTTAGCAGAACACACTATGATTGTAGATTTACTAAGAAATGATTTGGGAAAAGTTGCAAAAAGTATAGAAGTTGAAGAGTTTAGATTTATTGATGAGATTAAAACCAATAAAAAAACATTGCTTCAAACAAGCTCAAAAATATCTGGAAAGTTAGATGATAATTGGAGTGATAATTTAGGTGATATTTTATTAGCTCTTCTTCCAGCTGGAAGTATTACAGGAACTCCAAAAAAATCAACTATTGATATTTTAAAAAAAGTAGAAAATTATAATAGAGGTTTTTATACAGGAATTTTTGGAGTTTTTGATGGAAAAAATCTTCAAAGTTTTGTTTTAATTAGATTTATAGAAAAAATTGATGGAGAACTTTTTTATAAAAGTGGTGGAGGAATAACATCTGATAGTAGGGTTGAGGATGAATATAAAGAGTTAATAGATAAAATCTATTTGCCATTTTAAAGGATAATTATGTTTTTTGAAACAATAAAGTGTGATGATTTTGAGATTTTTAATTTAGATTATCACAATAAAAGAGTTGCTTTTACTATTGGAAAAAATTTAAATCTTCAAGAGTATATAAATCCAATTAGTAATGAACTTCTTAGATGTAAAATCATTTATGATGAGAATGAGGTTTTAGATGTACAATATTTCCCCTATAAAAAAAAGCAGATAAATAGTTTTAAAGTAATTTTTGATGATGGTATAGATTATTCAAAAAAGTATTTAAATAGAGAGAGATTGGATTATCTGTTTTCACAAAAAGATAGTTGTGAAGAGATAATTATTTTGAAAAATGGTATTGTAACAGATACAAGTATTGCTAATATTGCTATATTTTATGAAGGAGTTTGGATAACTTCAAAACAGTGTTTACTAAATGGAACTACAAGAGCAAGATTGATTGAAGATAAAAAGATTTTTGAAAAAGATATTACATTAGAGATGTTAAAAAATGCTTCAAAAATAGCACTTTTAAATGCTATGATTGATTTTTATATTATTGAAAAACCAAAGATTTCTCTTTAGTTTTTCTTTACAAATTGAGTTAAAATTACAATTTTTACACCATTAACTCTACCTTCAATTTGTCCCTCTTCTCTTCCAAGAGTTATATTTCTAACTGCTGTTCCTCTTTTAGCAGTAAAACCAGCTCCTTTTACATCTAAATCTTTTATAAGAGTAACTGTATCTCCAGCACTTAAAACAACACCATTACAATCTTTTTGAACAACACTATCATCAAAGCTTTCAAGACCTTTATTTGCCCACTCTAAAGTCTCTTCATCTAAATATATCATATCAAGTAACTCTTGATTATCAAGTTTTTTTAACATTCTATATGATAAAACTTGAACTGCTGGAACTGTACTCCACATAGATTCACTTAAACAGTACCAATGATTTGAGTCAAGTTCGCAACTTTGCTCAAACTGATTTTTACATTTTTCACATAATAAAGCAGATGTTTCTAAACTTCCATCACTTGGGCTTACCTCAAAAATGTCTAAATTCTCTTGATTTTTACAAAGCTCACATGAATTTTCAGCTCTTTTTATTAAATCTTCTAAAATTCCCATAAAGTCTATCCTTTTTAAATAATGTCCAAATTGTACCATAGTTGATATAAATCATAAAAAAATGGTAAAAATTTTGTTACCATTACAATTTTTAAAATTAGAGGTTATATTATGAAATATTTTTATAAATTATTTGCAAAAAACAATAAAGAGCTATTTGATAAATCAAATCTTTTTTGGTCTTGGATAGGCTCTTTTTTGGGACTATTAGCAATTGCATTTTTTCACAAAAACTTTTTAGGTGATTTAGATTTAAGTTTGGTTTTAGGATCTTTTGGAGCAAGTGCTGTTTTAATATATGGAGCTGTAAACTCACCTCTAGCACAACCAAAAAATTTAATAGGTGGACATTTAATTAGTGCTTTTGTAGGAGTTAGTTGTTATAAACTTTTTTCTGGAGATTTACTTTTGGCATCTTCAATTGCAGTTGCCACTTCCATTTTATTTATGCAATTAACTTTTACCTTACATCCACCAGGAGGTGCAACTGCACTTATTGCTGTAGTTGGGACTTCTCAAGTTCATGATTTAGGATATTTGTATCTATTGGTTCCAGTTTTAAGTGGAACTATAATCTTATTTTTAATAGCATTTATAGTCAATAATATACCAAAAAATAGAACATATCCACAAAATTATAAAAGCCATTATAAAAAATATTATCAAAGATATAAAAGAAAAAGTTTAAAGAGAAAACGGAGCAAAAATTAATAGCAATAAAGATATAATAGAACTTTAGATTGTAAAAAATTAGGAAAGATATGAAAGAGATAGAAAAATTAGATAAAGAGTATGTTCTTCATACATATGCAAGAAATTATGTTAATTTTAAAAAAGGTGTAAATGCAACTTTATATGATGATGAAAACAGAGATTATATAGATTTTACTTCAGGAATTGCTGTTTGTAGTGTAGGTCATGGAAATAAAAGAGTTGCAGATAAAATATATGAACAAGTTTTAAATTTAACTCATACTTCAAATTTATATGCAATAGAACCACAAGCTAAATTAGCAAAAAAGATTAAAGAGTTAAGTGGTTATGATATTAGAACATTTTTCTCAAATAGTGGAGCAGAAGCAAATGAAGGTGCTATAAAAATTGCTAGAACTTATGGAGAGAAATTTGAGAAAAAAAGATATAAAATTATAACTTTAGAGCACTCATTTCATGGAAGAACAATCACAACTGTAAAAGCAACAGGACAAAGTTCAATGCACCAAAGTAAATTTGCTCCATACCCAGAAGGCTTCTCATATAATAGTGCTATTGATGATATTTATAACTCTATTGATGATGAAACAGTTGCAGTGATGATTGAGCTTGTTCAAGGTGAGGGTGGAGTTTTTCCTTTTCCAAAAGATAAAATTCAAGAGTTAGCGAAGTTTTTAAAACAAAATGATATTTTACTAATAATAGATGAGGTACAAACTGGAGTTTATAGAACAGGAGAGTTCTTGGCTTCAAATTTATATGAAATAGAACCAGATATTATAACTTTAGCAAAAGGTTTAGGTGGTGGAGTTCCAATAGGAGCAGTTTTAACAAAACATAAAGATATATGGAGTGCTGGTGATCATGGAAGCACTTTTGGTGGAAACTATCTTGTAACAACAGCTGCTTTAGAGGTTTTAGATATTTTAGAGAATTTAAAAGATAGTGGAACTTTAGATGAAACTATTATTTACTATACAAAAAAATTAGATGAGTTATATGAGAATAATAAAGAGATTTTTATATCAAACATTGGCCTTGGCTTAATGAGAGGATTAAGAGTAAAAGATGGTGATACTTTGTCACTTTTAATCAAAACAGCATTTGAGTCTGGAGTTATGGTTTTAAAAGCAGGTAAAAATACATTAAGACTTCTTCCAGCTTTAACAATATCTAAAAATGAGATTGATGAAGGATTTAAAAGACTTCAAACTGCGCTTAATAAGATAAAATAGAATAAAAAAAGTGGCATTCAAGCCACTTTTATAATTAGATGAATATAGAATAAGGTATGCCTCAATTAATTAAATATTAAAGCTTTATCCAACCCTCACCATCATCTTCATCAAACTCTTCTTCAATAAATGAAATAATAATTTATAGCCCCGATCTAAAAAAAGTAACTGAGTTATCAAAAAATAATAAGTTTTCCAAAGCTATTTCCTTGTCTATTAATCTTTTGGCAGATGAATAATAACAAACAGTTATGTCAAACAAATGTCAAAATCTCATTTAAAGCTCTATTTTTGTAGAATTTTGAACTTTCAGGAGGAAATATGAATTTAAAACTGCCAAAACCATCGACAGTCCTTTTTTTAAACATTTTGATTTTTCTAATCATTACTATGGTCGGTTATTTTATAATTTTTCAGAACTTTCAGATAAATAATAATAAAAATCAGGAGATAATTTTTTTTCAAATCAAAGATAAAAGTTCATCTTTATTAACAAAAATTTTAAATGAGTATCATATAAAAAAAGATTCAATAAAAAGTAGTCATGAAGATGCTTTAAAATTATTTAAAAAAGGTTTAGATGTTATAGATATAAAAAATATTTTAGATGAAAAAAATAGTTCAAGAAATGAAGTCTATATTTTAGATAGTAGTTTTAAAATAGAGGATAGCTCACTTTTTTATGATATTGGTACAAATTTATCAATAGCAAAAAATGGTTTTTTAAACTATTTAAAGAGTAACAAAATAGGGGTTGTAATACCTGAATATTCAAATGAGTTTTTGCAATTTATAAGTTATACAGTATCAAAACTTGATGATGGAAGATATTTTACAATAATATATTTTTATGATGGATTTATAGAAGAGCTTAAAGCAATTCAAGAGTTAATTAATGGTGAAGATAGTTTAACAAGCTCAATAGCTTATATAATATCAAATGATTATGTAGGTAATTTTGCATTTAAATCTATCCCCTCTTATAAACAGACAATTATGGATTTGCAACAAAGATTTCAAAAAGGTGGAGAGCTTTTAAACACTTTGGGAGATAAAAGTTTTGTTACTTTTGAAAAGATAGATGAAGATAAAAAGTTTAAAGTTTATAATTTAGTTCAAACAAGTCCAATATATGATGATGCAAAGATTTTATATTGTATAGTTTTTGATGAAAAAGTCTATTTAGAGAAGATTTTTTATCTAAGAGTTGTATCTTTTCTCTCATTTATAATAGGAACTTTTGCAATTTATTTAATATATAGTTTAAGAAATACTGAGCTTCTTTTAAGCTATAAAGATAAATTCATAGCACACTCTATTCATGAAATTAATACACCACTTTCAATTATTACAATTAATACACAATTAAGAGAGAAACTTTATGGAAGTGATAAATACTCTTTAAAGATAAATGGAGCTTTAAAAACTCTTGAAAACTCATATGAAGATATGACTTTTTTGCACACCAAAGATAAAATAGAGTATGAAATAGTAGAGAATAATCTTCAAAGAGCTTTAGAGAGTAGAGTAAAATATTTTGATACCATTGCAAATAGTCAAAATAGAAAAATAGAACTGATTGTTTATAATAATTTATATTTAAAGATGGGAAAAATAGAGTTAAATAGATTGATTGATAATAATATTTCAAATGCAATAAAGTACTCTTTAGTTGGAAGTATTATTAAAATAGTATTAAAAGGAAATATTTTGGAGTTTCACTCTATTGGACAAAAAATAGAGAATCCTAAAAATATTTTTAAAAAATATAATAGAGAGAACAGAACGACTGGAGGTCATGGTTTGGGATTAGCAATTGTAAGTGATATTTGTAAAAAGTATAATTTTACAATAGAGGTTGAGAGTAAAGATGTAAATATATTTAGATATATTTTCAATGAATATTAATTTTTAGGGGAATTAAAATGAGAGTTTTTTTATTAGAAGATGATTTTTCTTTAAATGAATCAATAAAAGATATGCTTGAGAGTGAATCTTTTTTAGTTGATTGTTTCTATGATGGAAAAGTTGCTTTAGATAGTATAAATAGTAATTATGACCTATTTATTTTAGATATATTTGTTCCAAATTTAAATGGAATTGAGCTTATGTATAGAATAAAAAAAGAGAATTCAAACTCTATTGTATTTATTATGAGTGCAAATATTGATATAAGTACAATTGAAGAGGCTTATAAAAAGGGTTGTGATGACTATATTAAAAAACCTTTTAATATTCAAGAGCTACTTTTTAAATTGAAAAAATATAATAAAAGTGGTGAATTATTTAAGCTTGAAGATGAACTATTTTTTGATTTAAAATTAAAAAAATTAATATATAAAAATATAGATATAGAGCTTACAAAAAAAGAGAAACAGTTTTTAAATCTTTTAGTAGATAATCGAGGTTCAATAGTTAATTATAGTTTAATTGAAGATGTAGTTTATGATAGAGAGTATAAAACTATTGATGCTATAAGAAGTTTAGTAAAAAGACTTAGAAAGAAACTCCCTAAAGATATTATTTTTACAAATTTAGATCAAGGTTATTATATAAAATAGTTAAAATAAACTATTTTATATTAAGATTTAGATTTAGATTTTTTTCTTGATAAATTAGACATTAAAATACCAAGCCAACGGCTATTTGAGTTTGAATCAAAAGCTATTTTTAGAGTCATAGTAATTGGAACTGCCAAAAACATTCCAACAATTCCCAAAATATAACCCCAAAAAATTAAAGAGAAAAATATTACCAAAGGTGATAATCCAAGCTCTTTCCCCATCAGTTTTGGCTCTAAAATATTGCTAATAGAGATATTAATTACCATATAAAGTACAATTACCCATATAGTTGATGCAATATCAAGATTCATCAAAGCTAAAAGTATTGCTGGAATTGAGGCTATTATTGAACCAATAACTGGAACAAAATTAAATAGCATAGCTATAACTCCCCACAATATTGGATAATCAACTCCAAAAAACATTAGCATCAAAGTAACTATAAATCCTGTAAGAAAACTTGTAAAAGATTTAACTACAAAATATTTTTGAATGTTATATGAGAAGAGATTAAAGTGTTCAAGATTTTTTGCATTGTTTCTAAATATTACTTTTAGTTTTGTTTGAAAAGATTTTGACTCTGCTAGAATAAATGCAACTCCAATAATTACCAATAAAAATTGAGATAAAAAAGCTCCTATGCTTCCAATAACATTTTTAGTAAGACCAAAAAAAGAGCCAAAATTTAGGGCTTCCATTATTTTTGCTCTATCAATCTCTATTTCAAATCCATAATTTTGCATAAGATGTATAGAGTTTAAAATTAAATTTTTTAATTTCTCCTCATATAGTGGAAGATTTGTTAAAAAATCTTTTAAAGATATATTTACTACATAAACAAACATAAATCCAACTATTAAAACAATCAAAGCTAAAAGCAAATATGAGATTATTTTTGGTATTTTTCTCTTTTTTAATAGGTTTAAAACAGACGAAAATATAGAAGAGATAAAAATGGCTAAAAATAGTATAACTACTACTTCGCTTGCCATTTTAACTCCAGCAATAATTATTACAAAACTAGCAAAATAGAAAAAATAGTTTTTTAAATTTATTGCATCCATCATCTGTTTATCCTTTTTATTTTTCTAAATGATTTTTTAGTAAAAGTTTAAGTTCACTAATCTCATTTTTTAACTCTTTAATCTCTTTGTTTATGTTATTGTCTTGAGATTGTATCTCATCTATTATATTTTGTTCCTCTTCTTTATTTAAAATAGCCATAGCATCCACAATTATTGCTACAACTAAATTTATCATTACAAAAGTTACTACAAATATAAAAGGAACAAAGAAAACCCAAGCATAAGGATAAACATCCATTACAGGTCGTACAATTCCCATAGACCAAGATTCCAAAGTCATAATTTGAAATAGAGTATAAAATGACTCACCTAATGTTCCAAACCACTGTGGAAATTTCTCTCCAAAAAGTTGTGTTGACATAATTGCAAAAATATAAAAAAATAGCGTCATTAAAGCGATTACAGATAACATTCCTGGAATTACGCTAATTAGTGCTGAAACTATTTTTCTCATCTGAGGAACAGCAGTTATAAGTCTAAATAGCCTTAAAACTCTTAAAACCCTTAGTATTTCAAATCCTGAACTTGTAGGAACTAAAGATATTGCTACAACAAAAAAATCAAACAGACTCCAAGGATCTTTGAAAAAAGATACTCTGTGAACATAAATTCTCAAAGCAATCTCAATTGTAAAAATCGTAATAACAATTTGATTAAATAAAGTTGTAAAACCTCCATAACTTTGCATAAAAGTTTTTGAAGTCTCTAAACCCATTGTAATACCATTTAAAACTATCAAATAGATAATAAACTTTGAGAAAAATGAACTATCTACGATATTTTTAATTCTATGATACATAAAGCCCCTTTAAAAAATTTTTGAAATAATAGATAAAAAACTATAGTTTTAAATTAAGCCAACTATATCTCTAATCTCTCTTATTTTTTCACTTGCAATTTTTCTTGCTTTACTTGCTCCAAACTCCAAAATATCTCTCACTTCTTTTGGATTTTCTAAAAGTTTTGCTCTTTTTTCTTCATAAGGTTTAAAATATTCATTTATCTTCTCAAGAAGTGTAAGTTTAAAGTGACCGTATCCTTCGCCTGGTGTTTCATATCTTTTTTGTAAATCTTTTAACTCATCTGTAGACATAAATAGTTTTGAAATATTATAAATATTGCAGTTTTGCCACTCTTTTGGCTCATCAAGCTCTTTTGAATCAGATACAATTTTCATAACCTGTTTTTTTCGTTCTTTAGGAGTTGTAAACATATCAATTGTATTGTTATATGATTTACTCATTTTAGCCCCATCTGTTCCTAAAACTGTTGCAACATTTTCATCTACTTTTGCAGTTGGTAAAACAAAAATATCTTTTTTGTATGCATGATTAAACGATATTGCAATATCTCTTGTCATCTCAACATGTTGTATTTGATCACGTCCTACTGGAACAATATTTGAATCAAATAGCAAAATATCAGCAGCCATCAAAACTGGATATGAAAAAAGTCCATGATTTGCACTAATTCCTCTTGAAGTTTTATCTTTATATGAGTGAGCTCTCTCTAATAATCCCATAGAAGTATGATTTGATAATATCCAATATAATTCCAAAACCTCTTTAACATCGTGTTGTATCCAAAATGTTGATTTCTCAACATCCATTCCTAAAGATAAAAAGTTAATTGCTGCTTCATAAGAGTTTTTCTCTAAAAACTCTTTATCTTTTACACTAGTTAATGCATGATATGAAGCTATAAAAGCAAATAGTTCACCTTCATTTTGTGACTCTATCATCTTTTTTATCATACCAAAGTAGTTTCCTATATGAATTGTTCCTGAGGGTTGAATTCCTGATAAAATTCTCACTATTATTCCTTTTTAATGGTCTCCTTAAGAGAAACTTTGTTTTAATTAATTGGTGGATTATATCGAAACTTGCTAAAATTTATAAAAAAGCTTAATTTGATTTATTTTTTACTTATAAAAATTTAGATATAGTTCCACAACTTTTAAAATTAATCTAAAAAAAGGCGAATCCAAAAATGTGATTATAACAAATATAAGAAAAATATTTTTGAAAATAGATATCGTTAAACAACTATTTTGGTATTAATCTTATATTTGTTATTCCGCCATACATAAACTACATCCATATTATTACTTAGTTTATTTTCTATAACAAATTATTTTATATCTAATATATTAACTCTATTTATTTTCAAAATATTAACCAATCAAAAAAATTAAATTAATAAGGGACTAAATGGTAAAAACATACTTTAAAAAAGATGAATGGTTTGGAAATATAAAAAATGATACTTTAGCAGGTATCGTTGTTGCACTTGCATTAATACCTGAAGCAATTGCTTTTTCAATTATAGCAGGAGTTGACCCAAAAGTTGGATTATATGCTTCTTTTTGTATAGCAGTTGTAATTTCATTTGTTGGTGGAAGACCTGGAATGATTAGTGCTGCAACTGGAGCTATGGCTCTTTTAATGGTTACACTTGTAAAAGACCATGGTTTACAATATCTTTTAGCAGCAACACTTTTAACTGGAGTATTGCAAATAATAGCAGGTTATTTACAACTTGGAAGATTTATGAGTTTTG